>Ga0172379_10001345_pt1 | contig 49710 bp, 46 predicted proteins | sample GrowelOW334metaG_FD_119756 | JGI IMG/M metagenome (GOLD analysis project Ga0172379, IMG submission 119756) | Groundwater microbial communities from an aquifer near a municipal landfill in Southern Ontario, Canada - Groundwater well OW334 metaG | ecosystem: Environmental > Aquatic > Deep... | reverse complement strand
ATGTCCCGGCTCTTTTCGCGGCCGCGACTAAACGGCACAATGCAATAAGTGCAAAATTTATCACACCCAACCGACACCGGAATAAGCCCCTGCGACGCATTCGCGTAGTTCGGCGCAATCTTAAAATAATCGTTAAGCCCCTCTTCTTTTATCGCCTTTATTTTTGATTTCGGGTGAATTTCGCGTATCAATCCTGCCAACTTTTGCATCTCCTCGCTTCTAATCACAATATCCAGATTTTCAATTATGTTAAACAATTTGTCCCGCTTTTCGGAGTATCTTGAACTGCTAATTCTTCCCATGCATCCCGCAATCGCCACAATAAGTTTCTTGTTCTTTCTCCTAAGTTCCGTAATCTGCGGCATCATTCCGGTAACCCTGTCCTCAGCCTTTTGCTTGACGCTACAGGTGTTAAAAATGATCAAATCCGCATCACCCATCTTCCCTATTTTTTTGTACCCCAGCGCCTCCAAATACGCCTCCATTCTCTCCGTGTCGGAGTAGTTCATCTGGCAACCGAAAGTTTGAATATGGTATTTCATATAATGGTAACATTGACTTTTCTACTTATTTCTTATTCGTTTTTGGCTTAAACAAGAGGAAAACGGCTGATTTTGGGTATATTTAACTTTTTAAAAGTTTAAATGAGTAGAAAATCGGTATATATTATCAGACAGATCACTTATTAAAGCAATATTTGGCATGGAAAATTCCTTTGTTTTAGCTGTTATAGCTCTACTGCTTAATGTAATCACTTTGGGTATAGTTATTTATCAAACGGTCTTAAATCGCAAGTCCTTAGAAGCCGCTAATGAGAGCATAAAACTTACAAAAACATCTCGACAGCTAGAAATTCTCCCGCGAGCATATTTTGTTATAGAAGTTCAAATTAGGATTGAGTATTGGCAGGAAAATTTAACAAAAATGATAAAATGGTTAAAATCTGGGAAACCAGAAGATATTAAACAACTTAATGGGTTAGCCCCAAAAACTCCTGAGGGCATGGTAGAGAAATATCTTTATGACAAGATGCCTGACTGGTTGGCTGAAATATGGATGACTGGTGCACAATATTATTATGATTCGACAGCTTCTTTAAGGTTAATAAAAGATGGTAACAATAATGAAATTTATATTCAAAATTGCCAAGACAGCCTTGTGCGCCTCAAACAGCTTTTGACATATATTAAAGATGAGATTCCAGATGTATTTTTACAGCGTCCAGCCAGTATAAGAGATAGAGATTTTTTAAAAGAATAATTTATAAGTTATATTAAAAAATTTAAACTAATACACATGGAAACAAATAAAGAGTTCATAGAACGCAAAAATAAAGACTTTTCCATGAACAAAATAATTCCTTTAAAAGATGTTGGACGAAAGGGCAAATATTATTTTGAAAGAGAAGCTTGGACTTTCATGCCTCAACACAACCTGAGCAACAAAGTTTTTTGCATAGAGAGATTAAAAAGAGTGAAGATCGAAGGTCAAACTACACATACTGACCTTAAAATTGGGGATATTGAATACAGGTTTGGCTACTATATAGTTGGGAAAATTGGTATAGCGAAAGATAAATGGTGGTGGGGACAATCTTGTCCACTAATCCCAGCGAGTGATTTAAAAAAATTGATAAAAAAAGCAGAGGATGATGGCACAATTATGGCTTAAGTTAACTGTTTTATGACAGCACAAATTTAAAAAATTTTTAAAATTAAAATGGTATGGGATTATTTGGTTTTCTAAAACATAACACAGAGATTAAAGGAGAAATTGGATATTTTGGTCTTTCCGAATGGTGGTTATCAGAATTCTCAGACGAAGAAAGAAAACATATTATTGAAATATTCCAACCGTTGGGTTCTAACGGAGAATCTTTAATAAAAGGGGAGATTCTAAACACAAGTCAGACGGCAATAGGTTTATTGTCTGCACTTGCGGGCTGGTTCAATAATGAAAAAGACCGAACAATTGCATATAAAATGCTAAAAAAAGCAGAAGAAATAATAAATGATAAAACTGATATATTGGATATACATTTTTTATTTAATTCAAAAATAGAAATCTACTATAGGCAACGCAAAGTGGATTCAAACGCATTAAATGAAGCAATAAAGGCATGTAAACAACAAATTCAAATAGCACCTCAGGCGGCAGATGCTTTCAGGAAGGAATATAAAGACTCCCCGCTCCCTGTTCATAATGGATATGAACAACTGACGATTATTGAAGAAAAAGAAAAAAATTATAATTCAGTTATTGATTTATCTAAAAAAGCATTGGAAGAAGGTTGGAATGGCACTTGGGAAAAAAGAATTGAAAGATGCAAAAAGGAGATAAATAAATAATGTAGCGCATTTTCTCTAACTAATTTGGTTATAAAATTGTTATAATGGGGTTACATTTAATCATGGATAATGAATACCTACGGATATAATAAGAGAGGGCGTAAATCGATTCCTAAAGAGCTGTTGGGGGCTAGACGGGAGTATATTGCGGGATTAAGAAGTGCAGGCGTTAATAACCCCGATATTCGAGGTAAAATAAACGATCTTGCGGAAGACAAAGGGTGGGGAGAAGTAACTTTGCGCACCATCGAAAGAGATATTGCGAAATTCTACAAAGAAAGAGATTTACTTACACCACAAGATTACGAGGATTTTTTTTGTTTGCGGGAAGCAAATTTGGCTCAATTAGAATTGATAATAGAAAAGATGTCAGTTTACATTATCAAGAAGAAAAACTGGCAACCTTTTGAACATGCCAATGCCTTATCAAAATTATTTAAAATGATGGTTAAATATATGGAACTTCAAAATTGGAATTATTCTAAAAAGAATATGGATTTTGATTTCCGACATAGAAAAAGTAATCATTATTAAGCCATCAGAAGATGTATCAACCATTAAAATGTAATGAAAATGATTCTAGACTCTGACTATATTAAAAAAAATTATGAAGCCGTGAAAGGAATGCTGGTGTTATGGGAAATTCAAAAAGAATTTGAGAAAAATAAATTTATTTCCAGTATCAACATTGATTTGGCTGGGTTGGCGGTAAATACCAATGTAATTTTAGATGAACTTAAAAGGTTAGAACTAGGAAAAGTTTTGAAGATTTGCAAATTAAATTATGTTATAGCACCAGAGCCAAAAGATAATTACTCACTACAAGCGCCATATCTATCTCCTGACGAAGCAAATTTAAAAGTGATGGTTGATTCTTTTGATTCAATAGAGCCAATTATTGGTATTTCAAAAAAAGAAACAAAAAAATCATCTGCTCCTAAAAAAGTTTGGAATGGTATTGCCACAATAGAAATATTATTGGACGCGAACAGCCTCAAACAAGAATATAAGGAAAAAATAAAAGAATTTTCACCACCCCTTGAACAACTATCTCTAGGAAAACAAAAGCATGTTGTAGAGGAGTATATAGCTAAAAAAAGAACATTTTTGGGGAAAAATAAAATGGTATTCAGCTACAATGATATGCCAGAAACATTCCAAAGATTTTGGTTACGGGATGTTAACTTATTTTTTGTACTATTGTGGTTGGAAAATGAAGGTAATTTAACTATTCATTTGTTAGAGCATAATGGGAATCCGTATCATTTTGAGATTGAACTCTCTCCTTATCTTCACCACGGAGCTTTGACGGACAGTAAAAGTGGAAAGAAAAATACATTTACTATTAACTTAAAAGAAAGATCAATATTGTTTGGAGATGACCATAAGGTCGCTCTCAAAGAAGGAGAACAATTTTATGAGCTATTGGAAATTCTTATGTTTGAACCGAACGATGAAATAAACAATAAAGAGTTAGCACTTAGGTTGTTGGGGGCTCTTGATGGTGGAAGTCAGATTGACTACAACAATAAAGTGACAAAAATGAAATCACGGATTAGGAGCAAAGAATTAAAAACAAAAAAAGGTGGTTCGTATGACATATTCAAGTCTAAAAAAGACCTCACTTCATTAAAGGGCATATAAATATTGTCTAGCTAAAGCCATGCGATTTTTTAGCTGATTTTGCTTTTATGCAGTCGGAGTTTTTTTGCATAAAATTTATATATCCTTGTTAGCGAACAATAAAAAACGTATGGAACAGCAAAAAAACAGACAATTCACGTTAACAATAATTTTTAGCGACAATGAAGAAGAAAATCAACTTGCTTATAGCAAGGCTGTTCGAGCTATATTTTTTAACTCTGAAAACAATGAAAGCACCAATCAAAATAGATGAAATTAACATCGTGCCTATCCAACCGTTAAATGGATTGTTAGGCTTTTGTAGCTTTGTTATTGATAAGAAATTTTACATAGGGAGTGTTGGAATTTTTTCCAAAAGAGAAGGTGGTTTACGCCTTGTGTATCCTAAAAAAGGGGTGCTTAACTGTTGCCACCCTATTTCGCGTGAAGTCGGAGACTTTATAACAAAAAAAATTACAGACCATTTTTATAATTTACAATTTAACGATCAAGTCTATGGACTCACAAATTCAGAAGCCAGAACTTGAAGATGTAAACACCGTAACAAATTTATCGAAATTTGTTGCAAACTTTCCTAACTGTCCGATTCAAACATTTGATGATGTTGAAACTGACGGGAAGAAACGAAAGTTATCCGAATTGGCTCAAATTTTCGAATTTGACCATTCCAAAATTGAAACGATGCAAAACGAAGGAGCAGGGGTATTTCTTACAATAAACCCCACAAAAGCCATCAGTAGAGAAATTCCTGACTTACTACACATCTCTGCTGTCATGGCTGACCTTGATGTCTGCAAAGAAAAAGAAAAAAGGGATGAAAGTTACATCAAAGGAAAGAAAGATGAATTATTAAAGAGGATAAAGGAGCGAATGAAAGAAGTGCCTCAATTTATCATAGAAACAAAAAATGGATTTCAGGTGATTTGGTTGTGCAATCTGTTTAGTGATTATAGCTCCCCAGAAGAAGCCAATGAGATGTATAAAAGGCTTGTAAAAGGATTATCAGGAGTGATTGGGACTGCAAGTGAAGGTGACAATGTTATAAGGGTGTTCAGACTTCCTTTTACCAAACACCAAAAGACCTTTGGCTCTCCATTTTGGGTAAAATTGTTGGAAGATAACTCCCACGCCCCCCGTTATAATTTTGATGAATTATTAAAAAAATATGGTGGCAATAGCGAATCCGTTAGCGTAACTATACCTGCTCCTGCCACAAATGCTTTAAAGGGCACAGCAAAATTAGAACTCAAAGATATTCCCTTGGAAACGGCTATCAAAGATGCTGGGAAAGAAGCAGGGCTTACAATCACTTTTAAAGACCAAGCCAACGGGACAAAGACAATTATAGAAAATGGGGCGGAAACATCAGGATTTATTAGCAAAACAGGAGAATTTGGCTATTCAATGAGCGGGAAGCAACGAAGTGGTGATATTTTTGGAATAGTGAAGTATTACTTGAAATGCAATCGAAGCCAAGCAAAAAAATGGGTGCATAAAAAATATAATGTTGAATTGCCCTATTCTGCATCAACTATGGCGAAAGATATTTTGAGTAGTTACTACATAGCTTATTTATCTAAGGCATATTTTGAATGTCAAAATAATGTTTGGGAAGAAATAGAAGATGAATATGTAAAAAACCTTATAATAAAAGAAATAGAAGGGCAGGGCATAAGTCATAATCAACCACGAATTTCAGAGGTTCTAAAATATTTGAATACCTATGCCTACAATAAGCATGGACTAAAATTGGGGGAATCAATTAAGTCAGATATTAAAAAAAGGGACGAAATTGCTTTTACGAATTGTGTTGTAAATGTTGATACATGGGCGACAAGAGAGTGTCAGCCAGATGATTACATAATGACCAGAATCCCTTTTAAATATGAAAATAAGTCTTTTCATTGTCCACTATGGCTTAAATTTTTAGATTCAGTATTTGAAGGGAAAAAAGAGAAGCAAGAAATTATAGATTTTCTACAGGAATGGATGGGCTATTCACTTGTTCCCGATACAACGCTGGAAAAGGCATTGATTTTTGTTGGAGAGGGCGCAAACGGCAAATCAGTATTTCTTTATATATGGGGAGGTATAGTTGGCGGAAATAATTGCTCACATATAGATTTAGGTGATATCAACAACGAGCAATACACCGCTCAATTATTGGGAAAAACCCTTAATGTAGCAACTGATATACGATCAGAAAATCAATTTGATACTGGAATATTAAAAAAATTAGTTTCAGGAGAAAAGATAACAGGAAAATCTGTATATCAAAAACCTATAGAATTTACAAATTACGCAAGGTTGGTTTTTGCGACCAATACCCTCCCTTATCTTAAGGAGGGGGGGACTTCAGTGCAAAGAAGACTTTATATACTTCATTTTGAAAACGTATTTAAAGATGGCAATAAAGATACGAATCTCAAATTCAAACTGGAAACGGAATTAAAAGATATTTTGCTTTGGGCAATTGAAGGATTAAAGCGATTGAGAAAAAGAGGGGCATTTCAGCCCCCTAGAAGCGTAGAAATGGCTGTAGACGATTATTTGCATGAAAGTGATACCGTGGCTCTATTTTTAGAAGATTCCTATGAAATAACAAAAGACAGCGATCATAACAACATAGAAAGGAACATCCTGTATCAGGATTATCAAAAATACTGCAAAGACAATGGATACAAATATTGCAGTAATAGAAAGGTATACGAAAGATTAAGAATGATGGGTGTTTCGGAAAGAAAAAGCTCGGGTAAGCGATGTTTGGTAGGGATTAGGGCAATTGACGCAGAACCAGAGCAGAAAGAAATTGACTTTAGCCATGTCGATAATGGCGAAGTACAGATATAAATTAGGGCTTAGGGCAGAAAGGGCAGGAAAGATACATTATAAGTCCCACATTCTGATAGTAGTAAAAATGTGTAATAAAAAGAATTTGAAAAAATATCATCAACTTAGTGCCCTTCCTGCCCTAATTCAAATTATGGCTTTAATTAAAGGGAAAAGAACTAGGGCAAATGTATCGAGGTCTTATGAACTCAGTGCCCTATATGCCCTAAAAACTATGATTTTTTGTCTTTTTTGTCGGTGTTTCAAGGGGTATGTAATTTTTGACTTGGAAAAAATGGCTTGGATAAGCCAACAGAATACATTATAATAAGATTGTAATAATAAAATTCACCGCAGAACATCGCTTCTGCCGATTTGGCACACTCAAATATCAAGAAGTATGGATAAAGAAAATTTAAGTAGAGTGGGAAAGCTTTGGAGAATAGAGAGTAAAATTTACAACTCATGTCAGGCTGTAGCTTTATTTGGCGACAGCTTAAATAAATATAAGTTAGTTTGTAAGATAAAAAAACAACTTGAGGAGCAGAAAAGAGGTCTTTTGAAAAGTGATATTCCCTATGGGGAAATGGCAGACTTCATAATAGAAAACATAGACCATATGAAATATGACACCCTGCTTAAAGAAATAACACATATAGCATTAAAAATATGAAAAATCTCATCGGATACCAGCGGGTCAGTACTGAAAACCAAAAGGATGGCTTTGGTTTAAAAATTCAAGAATCGGCTATCAGAAAGTATGCCAAAGATAATAATTATAATTTAATTAAAATCTTTAGTGATGAGGCTGTTTCAGGAGCTTTGAAAGATAGACCAGCATTGATCGAATTGATGGGTTTTGCAGAGCAAAATAAAAAAATGGAGTTAACGCTTGTATTTCTAAGACTGGACAGGCTCGCAAGAGACCTACTCTTACAGGAAAATTTAATATCGGATTTTCAGAGCAAAGGGCTTGAAGTAGTATCCATTGACGAGCCTAATCTTTGCGAAGAAGACCCTACTAGAAAACTTTTTAGGCAGATGAAGGGCATGTTGGCTGAATACGAAAAATCTATGATTACTTTAAGGATGTCGGCAGGACGACTTAAAAAGGTCGAATCTGGCGGGGGTTATGCGGGAGGTAATGTCTGTTATGGCTTTGAGGTGGAAAGCGGTCAATACAGGCAAATAAATGAAGAGGTTGAGGTAATTAGAACCATAGCCAGACTAAGAAGGAAGCCAAAGCTGGGGAAAAGACTAAGTTTTCAAAGAATTGCTGAACAGTTAAACGCAAAGTCCATTCCTTCACCAATGGGCTGTAAGTGGCATCCAATGACTGTGAGATACATTGCTACAAATGAGTTTTACAGGGGAATTCAGAAATATTCGTCAGTAAAATTTGTTAATGAGGAGCTAAAGGTCTTTTGATTTTTTTATGGGGCGGTAAACAATTTCCATTAAAGTTATCAATCTCATGCCTTTCTCGTAGGCTTCTTTATACGAGATTTCTTTCCCAAACTCTTTTTTGTAAATTTTTTGGAATTCCTCAATAGCTTCTTTTGATAATTGCATGTGATTTTTGGTTAAAAAAATATAATGGTAATTTTAATTAACATTATAAAAATCTTAGAAATCCTTTATTTTCAACGGATAATCACGAATTTAATAATCACCACACATCAAGCAACGCACGGGCTTTTATTGCTAATTCATCACCCCTGAACTCTTTTGGGATATATTCATCCACTCTCTTATTAGCATCCGCGATGTTAAGATGACTGTTGTCATGACCGAGAAGTATAATTTTCGTGGATTTATCGACAAAAGGAAGAAGATCAAGTCCGCTTTTACAATCATCGAGTTTAAAATCCAATACAATCAAATCGTAATTCTCTCGCTTCAGAAGTATAACGGCGTCTTTGTAGGTACAGGATGAATCAGGTAAAAACCCGTATCGCTCCAAATACCTAACAAGCAGATTGTTAATAATCTCATTGTCCTCAACTACAAGAACTCTGTTTGAAATTGTCATAAGTGGGGAGGCTAAGTGTCCTGTACGTCCCACCTACACTACGTCCTTACGGATTTCGCCCAAGTGGCAGGAGAAACTTAGACCTCCCCGCCTATAACTTGGGCATTCGGTAGTTTTTACCTATAAAACAGAGAAAATTGTTTCTCCGTCATCCGTAAGGATAAAATGTAAATGGGACGTATGGCTTCATTTTATCTTTTTTATCAAAGCGTGTAAAATAATTGTGTTTGAAATTTGCTCAAATCTTAAAAAATGAGATTTTCTCAGATTTGGACTTGACAGAATTATTTTTTTTTGTTAAGATGAGGTCTTAACTAATAATTACAAAACTATGTCTGACTACACGGAGAACCTTCAGGCTGATGAAAATAAAGCCAATTATGAAGGTCTCAAACAAGAAAATAGAAGAATTGTTCAAGGACTCGAACAACTTCTTTCTGACGAATCTATAACCGATAAAACGACATTTGTTGCAAAATTAAAAGAAATGGGACTTGGTCTTCAAGAAGGATTCGAGGCAAAAGAATTTTCAGAGATGAAAGGGGAAGCGGAAGCAGTGCTTAAGCAAATGAGAGAAATGTTTTCAGGAGCTTTACGTGTAACGGCAAATGTCGATGATTCTGCAACAATCGCAAGTGAAGCAAGAGAGACAACAGATATCAGTAATATTGAAGCTCAGCTGGCCGAATTATCAGAAAGATTTATAAGTGTGGATGCCGTGAATAACGCTTTAAAATCTCTTAAAGGTGTGAACGTAGAAATATCGGAAGCTGAAATCGCAAGGTTAAAAAGCCTTTTGCCAAATGAGCTTACAGACGCACATAAAGAAGCAATAGCAAAACTTAAAGAAGCGTGCGAGGGTGATAGTGACCCTCTAATTATGCAATTGCCGACAAAAATTATGGTAGATGGCAAAGAAATGCCTTTTACAATTGCAACCATGCACGAAATTATGCGCAAAGCAAAAGAGGCGGGTTCTTTAAATAAACCCCTATGGCTTTCAGATTATGTAACTCAAGCAACAAAAAGTCAAAAATGGAATTCAGAGCTTGGAGTTTGGACAAGCACATGCCTTAAAGGCTCAAAGAGTATGAAATATCGAGGCACAGGTGGACAGCTTGAACATCAGAAGGTTGTTTTGGGAGAAGATAGAGAAATTCATGCCGACATGATTTTGGCTATAGCCTTACGATATATCCAAAATGGAGAGGAACTTATGAGAAGCGATTTCATGCGCTTAAATGACCTGGACTCTGTTGGCGACCCGCTCCTTGTCTTTGTCTACGACTGTGGTCTCTACCTCGGCCGTTCGTCTGGCGTTGCTCACTCGCTTAGCGGTGTAGGCGGTTCGCTCCGAATTTCCTCTTAAGGATTTTGGGGGTTGAAATATTGGGTTTTGAATTTAATTAAGTTTTTTGGTTTTTGTATTTTTGGAAATTGAAATTTTTAATTTCAATTTTTCCGAAAATTTTTTAAAATGGAGATGTTTCGCTAATGAAAAATCGGTTAAGGCTGATTTTCGTGGAAATATTTGAATTCTAATACTGGAATATTTCAGCTCAAGGGTTGAGATAGAATGTATAGGATTTAAAGAAAAAAAGAGGAAATTCTTGTCGTTATCTGCTTGAGGAAAAATCTTCCTCAATAATATTCAGGAGTGAAGGGATATAGACTTTTTTAAGTGGTAAACCCTTATCTCCAGTGCGTACAAGGGTAGCGACAAACCAATGGACTCTGATGGCGACCCGCTCAATGTCAATGTCAACGACAATGATCTCAACCTCGACAATTCGAATGGCAATGCTAACTCGAATAGCGGTGTAGGCGGTTCGCTCCGAACTTCCTTGAGGAATAAGTTTTGCTTGAAAAAGCGAGGCTTATTTTCCTTTTACATTTTTTATCCATCCTCCGAGCATTCTTCCAATCTCGTCAAGAACCTCCTGCAGAACCATATATCGCTTGTTATTGATCGCTTTTGTTTCATATGCCAAACGAATAAATACCCTTAGCAAATCAACTTTTACGCTCATTTTGTTCATGAGCGAGAGCTTTTCAGAACCGCCTAAATGATTAACGGTTAAAAGACTTTCTATCATTTCTATGCCAATTGTTCCAATTTTCTGCCAAAGCGTATATCGCTCCATTTTGGGAACATTCGGGCTGTATTCCTGAATCAGCTTGTAAAAATCATATGTTTTCTGAAAAATGGGGATATCGAAGTGATTGTAAGACATATTATATGAAAGTTTATAAAGATATTTTTGAACGCATGGTTTCAACCGATAACCTTCTTTCAGCTTGGCATAAGTTTAAACGAGGAAAGATGAAAAAGAAAGACGTTCAAGAATTTAACCTGCATTTGGAAAAGCACATTTTTGAATTACATCGCAACCTGACATCAGGAAGTTATAGGCATGGGAAATATCACGGCTTCCATATCCAAGATCCAAAACTGAGACATATTCACAAAGCCGAGGTAAGAGATAGAATTGTTCATCAAGCCGTATATGCCGTTTTAACTGAGATATTTGAACCGACATTCATACATCATTCATATTCGTGCAGACTCACAAAGGGCACACACAAAGCCGTAAAAACACTGGAAACAATGACAAGAAAGATGACTCATAATTACACTTCTGCCTGCTACGCCCTAAAGTGTGACATCAGGAAGTTTTTCGACAGTGTAGACCATGGAATATTGCTCGATATAATCAGGCGCAAAGTTAAAGATGAGCGTGCCTGCTCGCTTTTTCGTGAGATTATAGAAAGCTTTACTGGATACAAAGAATATGTTCGTAGAGGGGCGGGAATTCCAATCGGTAATCTGACCTCGCAAATATTCGCCAATATTTATATGAATGAACTTGATCAATACATTAAGCAGGAATTGAGAGAAAAATATTATATTCGTTATGCTGATGATTTTTTGGTTCTCTCGCAGGACAAGAAACATTTGAAGGGATTGATTTCTGAATTGGAGAATTTTCTATGTGGAAAACTCAGTATGCACCTTCACCCCAATAAACTCTTTCTAATAAATATTTATCAAGGAATAGATTTCCTTGGATATGTTCTTTTGCCAAAACATAAAGTAATGCGAACAACTACAAAACGACGAATGCTTAAGAAAATGAGCAAAAACTTTACCGACTTTATGAATGAAAAAACAAAATTCGAGGACATGAATCAGGTCTTTCAGTCTTACTTTGGAATCATGGGGCATGGAAATTGCCATAAACTTCAAACAAAAATCAACAAAGAATATTGGGTTTATGATGTTTTGGGAAAGCAGGTATAAAGTCTGAATCTTACCACGTGAGGCAAATCTTATTTGAGAAATATCCTTTTCCATATATAATATTTGCGTCGTTCCTAGTTTCATGTTTTTCACAAGTAGTGTTTCGCAGTTCTGGCAAGCGAGGGGCAATCCTTCCCTGCCACAGAACTGCTCTCCTTGTGAGAATGGAACTGGGGACGACCAGGTTAGGATTGTCCCTATTTTGCAGTATTAAATTTAACCATTGATATTATGAAAATTGATTTTCAAAAAATAAAAACAACTATCAAGGAATATCCAAAAATTAGATTTATAGTTTGTATGCTTTTGGTTTTAACTGTCGGTTTTATTGCAGGAAGGCAGTATGACAAAAATCAACTCATAGACTATTCGCCATCATCTACTGCAGGTTTAATCTATGATTTAGAGGGAGAAAAGAACGATACGGTTAAAGAAAATGAAGATACCACGGTTCGAAAAAACGATGCTATAAATATCAAGTTATTAAAAAGGGATTTCGTAGAGATGAATTATTCAGAAAGTTTATACTTTGAATTTCAATACACAAATAAGACTGAACAAACAATAAAAGCGTTTAAAGGAACAGTGATGTTTTACGATATTTTTAATGAAATGCTTTTAAGTGTGGAGATAGAATATCTCAAACCTATAAAACCAGGGGAAACAGTAACAGAAGACGGATACTGGGATTATAACCCATATATTGCGGACAATGTTAAATTTAAAGATCAGCCCGACGAGGATGTTTCCTACAAGGTTAACATAAGCGAAATACTGTATCTGGATGAGCCAGAGCAAGTAACCCCAGAGAATAATAATCTTCCCTCAAATATAAAATAATAAAACTTATATTTTAAATTTTAATAATATGAAAACAATGAGAACAACTATCATGTTTGGAATAGTCATTGCCATGATGACACCCTTGGTAGCAAATGCTACTAACCTTTCAGATATTGAGGGAAACAAAAACCAAACCGCAATAGAATACCTTTACGACAATAGCGTGATTTCGGGTTATCCAGATGGAACTTTCAAGCCAGCTAACACCGTTAACAGAGCAGAGTTGATAAAAATACTTGTGGGAGGGAAAGGCGTAACACCAACCTTAGACCAATATAAAAATTGTTTTCCTGATGTTAAGGAGGATTGGTTTGCTCCGTATGTATGTTATGCAAAAATTCAAAATTGGGTCAGTGGTTATCCCGATGGTTCTTTTAAACCTTCACAAGAGGTTAATAAGGGAGAGGCAATTAAAATGCTTGTAAATTCACAGGGATATACTGTTCCTGAAGCTGTTTTGTCTAATGTATACGATGATGTTACTTCTAAGGATTGGTTTGCTCCATTTGTTAAAGTCGCAAAAGATATGGGATTGTTGGAAGAAACGGGCAGTTATTTTCACCCCTCTGGAAAAATGACTAGAGCTGGTATAAGTGAAAATATTTATAGAGCGATGACTTATGTAGCACCTTCTGAGAATCAAAGCGAGCCAGAGCCTCAAGAGGAGCCAGTTATAACCGATTCTCAGGAAATTGATGGTCTTGCATCAATTAACGCAATGACTATGCAAAAAAACTGGGATGCTGATGCTGAAAAGGATGGCATAGAAGTAAGCATCGTTTACTATGATTCACATAGCAATAATATTTCAACATATGACACGGTAAAAATTCCTATTTCTGTAAACTTGAAGCTGTATACGGCAACTGGTGGTATTTATTCCGAAAAAGACCGCCTTGTTTTTAGTAAAAATTACACATCTGATGAGGTAATAAATGACAATAGTATTTATTCTATCGTTAGAATTCCAAGAGAGGAAATTACAACCAATTCTACAGATTATCCATTTGGAGTTTTAGAGGTTACTATAACGACTCCTAAGCAGGGGGAATTTTCAGTAGTAGAAGAGTCTCTTGTTAAGGTCATTTTTGATGACTGATTTTAAAATATAAAGACTAACCAACTAAGTATGGAAAAACCAAAATTAGATAATTTATCGGGGATTTCTTTAGCCCTTGGTATCCTGTCTGTAGGAACAGCAGTATTGTGTGGATTTGGATTACCAACCGCTATTGTGCTTGTTATTGCTCTGGTGGGCATAGTGATTAGCATTATTGCTTTGGTTAAAAACCAAAAACATGGAGCTTTGGCACTTTCTCTGTGTATACTGAGCATTATCATTGTAGTATTTATGTTTGAATACAACCGCCAAAAAGCGATTGATGAAGTCCAAAAAATGATAGATGAGAACAGAAAGACAAGCGAACAAATGATGAAGGAGCTTGGTTATTGAGGGACTATTTAGCATTTTCTATTACTAATTTAAGAAACTATGGCAACCAAAAAATGTTCCAAATGCAAAGAAGATATTCAGGATGACGCAAAAAAATGCAAACATTGTGGCTCTGATTTGCGTAACTGGTTTATACGCCACAAAATTTTAACTGTGATTTTGGCTCTTTTTGTTATTGGAGCTATTGGTTCAATAAGTGGAGGAAATACTTCAAGCACAAATACCAGTTCCTCCTCCAACAATGTTGTTAAAGAAAGTAGCAAAATTACTAAAGCAAATTGTGATTTAGTAAAAGTAGGCATGACTGCCGATCAAGCAATAAACATACTCGGAGAGCCAACGTCTACATCGGAATCTGAAATAGCTGGAATAGGCAAATCTGAATATTTACATTTTCAAGAGGGTTTTTCTTTACAAGCTTGTTCTGTGACAACAATGAATGGGAAAGTTTCATCTAGAACATGGACAGACCTTTGAGATGTTAATAAAAAGTGTCATTATTTTTTTAACCCAAATTCATAATGGATAGTAATATTCTCATTATTTTCTTTGTGGTTGATTTGTTATTAGCCCTTTTAGCTTATAAAGAGGCAGAAAAAAGAGGTCGGGATAAATACCAATGGGCAATACTAGTCCTTTTACTTGGGCTGATTCCCTTGATTGTGTTGCTATGCCTATCTCCAGAAACACAGTGCCCTGACTGCAAAAAGAAAGTGCCAAAAGATGCAAAATTATGTGCTTACTGTGGAAAAAAATTTAAGATGACCTGAAATGGAGTTTTAAGTAAAAAGTTAACGAAAGCTTTCATTTAAAGCGAATGGTGATTGAGCTAACAAAAAACCCTTGGTTTCTTATGAAAACCGCTCTAACCGTTAATTTTGCGTTATAAATAGCCCATTTATTCTTTGTTTGTTTCCATATATAATTTATTACGAAAATGTAATGACTTACAATGACCTTAGTCAAAAAAATTAAAGTAGCGGCTTACATCAGAGTTTCTACAGATGAACAGGCAAAAAGTGGTTTTGGGCTTGATACCCAACTTAGGCAAATTAAATCGGAAGTAGAAAGAAATAAAGGCAAAGGATGGGAGCTGAATAAAGAATTTATCTATAAGGATGACGGTTATTCAGGTTCTCTTAAAAGCAGACCTGCTTTAAATAGATTTATGCGTGATGCCAAAGCAAAGAAATTCGACCTGCTTTTAACATGGAAGATAGACAGGCTCTTTAGAAATACCCGTCTATTGCTTGAAACAATGGATACGCTTGGAGAATACGGAATTGATTATAAATCAGTCACTGAACCTTTTGATACAACGGCAGTAGGACGCTTTATTTTCCAAATGTTTGGAGCATTGGCAGAATTTGAACGGAATCTTATTTTGACCAGAACAGTAGAAGGTAAAATATCTTCATCTAAAGAAGGTAATTTTGTCGGGGGAAGCCCTCCCTATGGATATACAACGGTAAACAAAAAACTTACAATATTAAAAGACGAAGCAAAAATAGTGCGAAAGATTTATGTATGGTTTGTGGAATTGGACTACACAGTAAATAAAATTGCAGGAAAATTAACCTCTATGAAAGTTCCAGGTAAGTTTGATGATAAAGGAAAAAAATCCAGAAGGAGAACTAATCCAGCATATTTTTGGCATGGAAGCACTATAGAAAGCATTTTAAAAAGACCAGAATACATGGGGGTCTACTACTACAACAAGACGGGAAGAGATGAAAACAGAAAATGGTATGTAAAGCCAAAAGAGGAGTGGATTTCATTCAAATGTCCTGCCATCATCGATGAAAAAACTTATTATAAATCACTGGATAAGTTCAAAATTTCAAAAAAACTTTCCAATAGCGCAAAAAATAAATATTTATTTTCTTCAAAAATAATATGTGGTTTATGCGGTTCCGTCTTTACTGGATACTTATCAGCGAAAAAAACAAAAAATTATCGCTGTGGTAAAAATAACAAAACTAAAACCGCCGTTAAGTGTAAAGCTAGTCAGATTTCCGAAAAGAAACTCGTGGATATTATGTGGGATAGATTAGTGGTCTTTTTGAAGAAACCAAATCAGGAATTAACCAGAATGGCAAAAGAAATGGCTGAGGATTCTTATTATCAAAGCCTTGTTGAAGATAAAGAAATACTGGAAAAAAAGAAAATATTAAACCAGAACGCAAGAAAAAGAGTCAAAGAGGCTTTTAGACAAGGGACTTACACCCCCGAGGAATTGGATGAGGAAATAGGGATAATAAACAAAGAATATGAGGATGTCGAAGAACAACTGATCTCAATTAACGCTCAGCTTACAACCGAACAAGAAAAACAGGAAAAAATAGACTCAATAAAAGAAATGGCAAAGAAATATAAGAAAGAACTAACAATCCTTTCATACAACAGTATGTATACGGTTATTCAGGCTTTGGTTAAGCGGGTTACCATCACTGGAGATGATATAAAAATGGAATTACAAATCCCCAAAGTAGTTGAGGAAGAACTAAATAAGTCAAAAGGTGATCATGGTGACCCCGGCGGGAATCGAACCTGCATTTAGAGTTTAGGAAACCCTCGTTCTATCCATTGAACTACGGGGTCTTGTTGTGGCTAGGCTTTCCTTAAAATGATGTATTCCCTTTTGTCCGGTGGAAGTTGTGATAGAGAGTCAATTTCGTATGATTCTTTTGCCTCTATATTCTCCGCGCCGGCTTCTTTTAGAAATTCTTTAAAGTCCCCTTTGCCCATTGGAATAAGCGCTTTGGGGTCAATACTTTCCAAAATTTCCATTGCTTTCTTTGTTCCCAAATTTCCATCTTTTGTTGGATCTAAAATAAGAATATCAACATCACCAATCATTTTTACAGCCTCGCTCGAAAGCGTATGGCCGATTGCGCCCATGTGGCAGATTTTAACTCCTCCCATATCTACAAAAAACATTAATGTTTCTTCGCCTTTTTTACCTTCTTCATCTTCTTTTGATTTACTCTTTGTCCACGCCGGAATGCCCATCATCGCCACTCCTTTTACCTCATATTCTCCCGGCCAATCTAACGTTTCATATGCGTCTTTTACGGGCGCTGTATCTTTGCCAAGAGCCGTAAGAACAACATCTCCTTTTAACTCTCCCGCTTCTTTATCAGGATTTATGACAATAGTTGCCCTTTTGTCCTTCAAAGTGAAGCATGTATTTCCATGCCAGATGATTTCCATGTTTTTGTGATTACTTAGCTATTTATGCCGCTTATTTCTTAACTTTTTCGGCTACGTAATTGTACAAGTATCCGAAAATAAGTCCACCCAAAAATCCATCAACGAATCCCATTAAAACAGCTACTAACGGTGTATACCAGTGGCCCAAATGATAAAAAGGATATAGATCCATCATCATAAATCTCATGGCATTGCCGTGCATTTGCCATGGGAGCATGCTCGTAATTACTGGGTAATAGTTGATTAGCAGCATGGACACTGCCCAGAAAATGCCTAAGGCAAGCCCTAGCGCTACCGGTTTGAACTTCATAGGTTTTTGGTTAAAAATGCTGTGTTTATGTTATATTAACTTTGTCGTTTTTTCAAGGCTTATCCGTCAGCTTTTTACTATTTCAGGGCTCAGCCCTGGGCTGAGCCCTTTGAGTCTAAAAAAGGCAATATTCCGGCGAAAATTAAGCTTTTGGCAGCTCCGTAAACATAATGTAGCGGAACTGTCTGAAGAATTCCTGGAAGGTTTTTACTTCTGTCTTTCCAGTATCATACGGATCTATTACTTCTATCGTCTTTTTTACTATGTCTATATTTCCTATCGTATATGCGTGCCCCCAATCGCCGGCTGTTATAATGATTTTCCCTTTTATTGCTTTTATCCATATTTTTGTTTTTTCATCAAAATCTTCTGCCCCCAATTGGTCCGCTAAATATCTGGGGGATTTTGGATCTCCGAATGAATAGGATTTACTATTTTTTCCGAGAATTATTTTTACGGCTTCTCTTTGAGTTCCCCAGTCATAGTCTTTTAACGGAATTGTTAGGCCCGGTTTATAGTTGTGTTTTTTTGCTTTCCATAAATCCAAATCTAAACCCGTCTGCCCATCTCTTGATATACTAATCAATCTCCTGAATGCTCTTTCAATTATTCTGTCCCCAAGTGTTGTGCCCATATGGTAGCGTCTTCCCGGGTCATCATGTGTCATTTCTTTTATTTCTTCTTCTGTTATAATTATTTCTTTATTATTTGGAAATTTTACGCCATATTTCCCATCGCTTATTCTTCTTACTATTCTTCCTAAAATTTCAGCTGCTTTTGGTGAAATTTTTATCGCGTGCAAAACAGACAGGAAGTAACACATTTTTGAATCTTTGTTTTGCTCAAGTTTGTTTGGAATGATGTTGCCTTTAGCATCTGTGTCCCACAGTCCCGCTAATTTCAATTTAAGCCCATCTCTTATTTGATTTATATCTTTTACATTGGGTGTGTTTGCTGTGCTCACTGCGTTCGCTGATGATTTTGGATTTTCTCTCACTTGTTTTATGTTTACTTAAATTATTTTGTTTGTTTATTATAACACAAAAATCACACCTTTGTAAATTTGAGTGGAGCCTGTCATGTGATAGTATGTTGGCCGAAAAATAACTCTTTTTCTATGTCAAAAATAACAAAAATCCACGCGCGGGAGGTTCTTGATTCGCGCGGGAATCCTACCGTGGAGGTGGAAATTACCACCGAAAAAGGTTTTGGAAGTGCAATTGTTCCGAGCGGGGCTTCGACTGGAATTTATGAGGCGGTGGAGCTGAGGGATGAAGATAAAAAGAGATATGGCGGGAAGGGGGTTCTCAAAGCTGTCGCGAATGTTAATGATGTGATTGCGAAAGAAATTGTTGGAATGGACTCGACTGCGCAAAATGAAATCGACAAAAAAATGATTGCAATGGATGGAACTGAAAACAAAGGAGAGTTTGGTGCTAATGCAATTTTGGGGGTTTCGATGGGGGTGGCGCGCGCGAGTGCCAGCGAGCGCGCGGTGTATCTTTATGAATATTTAAATCCGAATGCAAAATTACTTCCACTTCCGATGATGAATATTATGAATGGCGGAAAACATGCGGATAGCGGTTTGGATATTCAGGAGTTTATGATTTTGCCGGTTGGCGGAAAGAATTTTTCAGAGGCTTTAAGAATGGGCGTAGAGGTTTTTCACGCTTTGAAATCAATTTTAAAAGATCAGGGAATGGGCACGGCTGTTGGAGATGAAGGTGGCTTTGCGCCAAATCTTCCGAATAATGAGGCGGCCCTTGATAACATTATGAAGGCGATTGATAAGGCCGGCTACAAGCCATGGAAAGAAGTAATGATTGGCGTAGACGCGGCCGCCAGTGAATTTTATGATTCCGAAAAAAAGAAATATAACATTAAAGTTGCCGGCAAACCGGAATCACTTACGAGCGGCGAGTTGGTAAATTTTTATGATGTGCTTTTGAGAAAATATCCTATCGTCACCGTTGAAGACGGTTTCGCGGAAGACGATTGGGATGGATGGAAATTATTCACCGAAAAAGTTGGCAAAACTATTCAAGTTGTTGGCGATGATTTGCTTGTCACAAATGTGAAAAAATTACAGAGAGCAATTGACGAAAAAGCTGTAAATTCGATTCTTATAAAACTAAATCAAATTGGGACCGTGACCGAGACGATTGATGCCATAAATATGGCTAAGAAAGCCAATTTCACGGCTGTTGTTTCACATAGAAGCGGCGAGACGGAAGACAATACAATCGCGGATTTTGTTGTCGCTATGGAGACCGGACAAATCAAAACCGGATCGGCTTCCCGCACAGATAGGATTTGCAAATACAATCAGCTTTTAAGAATTGAAGAAAGACTTGGAAGCAAAGCGGAATTTGCCGGCGGAAAAGCTTTTTATAATCTCGCGGATGGATATTTGAACCAACATTAAAATGCTGAACCAGATTAAATCATCGTTGGTAAAAAAGATTCTTCCTAAAAGAGATCCGCATTCGCACAAAGGTGAAAATGGAAGAGTTTTAATTGTCGGCGGAAGTTTGGATTATTACGGCGCCCCAATCTTATCGGCTTTGGGAACACTTTATTCCGGCGCCGACTTAGTTTATCTTTTTGTTCCCGAATGCAATTTTGATGCCACGAGAAGTATGTATCCGGATTTTATCGTCCGAAAATACAAAGGAGATTATTTGAATGTCGTGGCCGCGAAAGAGATTGTGGAATTTGGAAAAAATTGCGATTCGGTTTTAATCGGCCCAGGGCTGACAGAGAAAGAAGGTGTAATGGAAGCCGTTTTGGAGATCTTGAAGAATTTACACATTCCTACGGTTTTGGATGCTGACGCGATTTGCGCTCTAAAAAAGATTGATAAATTTCCACTGGAACAGCCTGTTGTAATAACTCCGCATCACAACGAATTTCAAAATTTGGTAGATAAAGACATTGAAGTGAAAGAGGAGGATATGAAGTCGATTGTGTTTTTGAGATCCCTTGCGATGGATCTTCATGTAAACGTAATTTTGAAAGGCACAGTTGATTATGTTACATCCGAAGAAGGAAGCGTTGAGACAAATTTTACCGGTAACGCCGGCATGACCGTTGGAGGAAGCGGCGATGTTTTAAGCGGAGTAGTGGCCAGTTTTTTGGCTCAAGGCTGCGATGGATTTGATTCGGCTAGGGCGGCCGCTTTTGTCACCGGCAGGGCCGGCGACCTATTACAAAAACAAAAAGGTTTCTGTTTTTCCGCCAGCGATATCGCGATGACGCTCCCTTTCGCAATTCAGGGCTGAGGCTTTATTCAGGTTTCTTCTTAAACCACTTTTTCATTTCTTTCGCGGAGAGTTTTTTGTTCTGCATTATAATTTTGCGCTTCGAAAGTGTGCTTGGAAGAGTTTTTAAAGACGAAAAATACGCTTTGATAAGATTCGGTTCAAAAAATATAAGATATGGAATAAGCATTAATTTTTTAAGTATTATCGGGCCAAAATCGGAGATGTAATTTCCCCAAAGTCCATTCTTTTTCTCCATTAAATTCTGATTGCGGAAAGAATAATACTTTTGGAATTTGCTCAAGTGTTTGCGAAGTTTTATGATTTCTTTTGTACTGAAGCGCGGATAAACTCCTGTGCCGCGAACGTGATACGCGACCGCGCCCGGGCAATAAAAATTCTTCCATCCGTAGAGCAAAAATCTCCATGAAAGATCGATGTCTTCTTTGTACATGAAAAAATCCTCGTCAAAATATTCGTTCATTACTTTTACGTTTTCGAGGGCCGCGAGACGATAAAGCGGACACGATCCTGAGACTCCAAAAACTTCTTTCGCGGCTTCAAATTGACCTTCGTCAATTTTCCCTTGGCCATTATCTATGATGCGGCGGTTTCGGAAAGCGAAAAGGCCGGCAGAATCTATCATGTTTGTTTTTTTCTCGTTCTTTAAATCATACTTTAAAATCTTTCCCGAAACCGCCGCGATTTTCCCGTCTTTTTCCATGCATTTTATTCCTTCTTCAAAATAATTCGGTTCAAAAATAACATCGGGGTTAACAATTGAAACCCACTTTGCGTCCCTTCCTAAAGCCATTCTAATACCTTGGTTTGCCGCCTTGGCGTACCCGCGGTTTTCTGTATTCGAAATTATGACGACGCTTGAGTCGTTGTCATAATTTTCGTGCATATAGTCCAGCCCTTCCTTATCGGACGAATGATTATCCACAAAAATAATCGCCAAATTTTCTTTTTTTTCTTTTGCAATTGTTTGCTCCAAAATCGAATCAACACATCTCTTTATCATCGGAGCTCCGGAGTTGTAATTGATCACGACAGCTATCGTTTTTTCCATAAATTTACTACAAAATTAACGCGGGTGGGAGTATACTCTTTTTGCTTTGCTTTTCCACATCATTTAGCCTAAAAGTCAATGAAAAATTCCTTCATATTTACGTCGGAATCCGTTACGGAAGGCCATCCGGATAAAATCGCCGACCAAATTTCTGATGCAATCTTGGACGACTTGTTAAAACAGGACCCATCCAGCCGTGTAGCTTGTGAAACAATTGTTACAACCGGGCTGGCTTTTGTCGCCGGGGAAATTACAACAAAAGGCTATGCTGATATTCCAAAAATTGTCAGAAAAACCATTCACGACGCAGGATATGATAATGCGGAATATGGTTTTGATTTTAAAGCTTGCAGTGTTTTAACAGCGATAGACGAGCAGAGCCCGAATATCGCTTTGGGAGTTGATACCGGAGGCGCCGGAGATCAGGGAATGATGTTTGGATATGCCTGCCGCGAGACAAAAGAACTTATGCCTTTGCCGATAATGATGGCCCAGAAATTGTGTCAAAAATTGGCGGAAGTTCGAAAGAAAAAAATCTTAAAATATTTACGACCGGATGGAAAATCCCAAGTTAGCGTACTATACGAAAACGGCAAGCCTGTGAGCATTTCGACAGTTGTCGTTTCATGCCAGCACAGTCCGGAAGTTGAGCAACCGAGAATAAAAAAAGATATTATCGAGCATGTTATAAAACCGGTTTGCGGAAAATATTTGACCGGAAAAACAGTTTATCATGTGAACCCAACAGGAAAGTTTATAATGGGAGGGCCGCCGGCCGATACAGGTTTAACAGGCCGAAAAATTATCGTTGATACTTACGGCGGAATGGCTCACTGCGGCGGCGGATGTTTCTCCGGAAAAGATTGCACGAAGGTTGATAGAAGCGGCGCGTACATGGCCAGATATGTCGCGAAAAATTTGGTCGCCGCGGGTCTCGCAGACAAGTGTGAGCTTCAAGTCGCATACGCAATCGGAATAAAAGAACCTGTTTCTTTGATGGTAAATACTTTTGGAACCGGAAAACTTAGCGACGAAAAGTTGGCAAAAATTGTTTTGGAAAATTTTGATTTTAGCCCAAGGGCAATTATTGATCAGTTAAAATTACGTGAACCGGGCTTTAAAGAAACGGCTGCATACGGCCATTTTGGAAGAACCGGAAAAAGATTTACTTGGGAAAAAACCGATAAATCTGAAATGCTAAAGAAAAAATATGGATAAACAAGGACTAAAAAATATTGAACTTGCCGAAACTCAAATGGGCGCTTTAATTGAAGTCAGAAAAAAAATTTCCAAAGAAAAACCTTTTAAAGGTTTGCGAATCGGGATGGCTCTTCACATTACAAAAGAGACTGCCGTTTTAGTTAGAACTTTGCGCGCCGGAGGCGCGGAAGTCTGGATTGCCGGATGTAATCCTCTTTCAACACAGGATGATGTTGCGGCCGCCCTCGCGAAAGAAGGCGTCCATGTCTATGGGCATAAAGGGGAATCTCAAAAAGAATATTATCAATATCTCAACAAAGTTATTTCCGGGCGGCCGCACATAACCATCGACGACGGCTGTGATCTTGTTTCTGAAATCCATAAAAATCACAAAGATTTAATTCCAAAAATTATTGGCGGCTGCGAAGAAACCACGACAGGAATTCTTCGTTTGAAAGCTATGGAAAAAGATAAGGCATTGAAGTATCCAATCGTCGCCGTGAATGACAATATGACCAAGCATTTGATGGATAATTATTACGGCACCGGCCAGTCCACTTTGGATGGAATTATGCGCGCAACAAACTTTATGTTCGCCGGAAAAACCGCCGTTGTGGCAGGTTATGGCGATTGTGGAAAAGGCTTGGCTATGCGATTAAAAGGCATGGGCGCAAAAGTTATTGTTACGGAAGTTAAACCGTTCCGCGCGCTTCAGGCCGCAATGGACGGACACGCCGTTATGAAAATGTCGGACGCTGCGAAAGTTGGTAATATTTTCATCACCGTTACAGGCGATTTAAACGTGATTACATTTCAGACCGTGAAGAATATGAAAGATGGGGCAATCCTCGCCAATAGCGGCCATTTTGACTGCGAGATTGATGTTAAAGGAATAAAAGCCGGAGCAAAATCTGTAAGACGTATCCGTCCTTTCATGGATGAATACACAATCCCCGCCGGCAAGAATCCAAAAAAGATATTCATTCTCTCCGATGGCCGGCTCATCAACCTCTCCGCGGCAGAAGGCCACCCAAGCGATGTAATGAGTTTAAGTTTCTGCGGACAAGTGGCGGCTTGCGAGTTTCTTGTTCGCAACAAAGGCCATTTAAAACCCGCGGTCTATCAGCTTCCCGAGGAAGTGGATATTCAAATTTCCTCCCTGCAACTTAAAGCTATGGGTATTGAAATCGACAACCTCACTCCCGAACAGAAGAAGTATTTATCGAGCTGGGAATCCGGAACTTAGAACGCTTTATCGAATGCCAAAACTGTCATTGAAGCAAATACCGCTACAAAGAGGCTCGCAAAAGTCCAAGCGCGAGTAAATTTTACGGTTACATAATTTCGGCTTTCGTATATTTCGTTTAACTTCTTTCTATCTTCCGACATTTCTCCTTTAATGTCGTAAAACTTGCCGTTAACTTCGTCAAATTTCTTATCCACTTCGTCAAATCTCCTACCCGTATCTTCTTTGAAGTCTTTTAGCAGTTCGTAGATCATCCAATTTGTAACTTGTGATTGATTCATATTTTCGTTGTCGTTCATATTCTAGCTCTTTAGCTATTTACTTTTCAAGGGTGGCCCCGCTTGAAGATTTTCGTCGCTTCTTTCAGGGCGTTTAAGCGGTTTCTTGCGCGGGGCCCTTTTTCTAAGGCAATTTTCTCTATGCCGCGCTCGACTTTACTCACCAAAGTTAAAATAATTCTAAAAAATTCCTAAAATCCGCACGTAAATTGTTGCGCGCGCGGCAAAATTGTTGCGGTGTTGCATTCAGGGCTCAGCCCTGGGCTCAGCCCAGGGCTGAGCCCTGAAGTTTGAAGCAAAAAAAGGCCCCAGCTATTTGCCGAGGCCTTTCCTCTAATTCTTGTTTCGCGCCATTAAGCGCACTCTCTTACTCTGCCAACATGTCATAGAACATTCCATGCAAAATCTTTGTAGCTTCTGCTCTTGTTATGTCTGCTCCGGCATCAAAACATTTGCCGCCTGTACAATCTTTTCCTCCAACAAAGCCTAGCTCTGTGGCTGCGGTAACCTTTGATGCAAACCAATCGGTTGCATTTAAATCTTGGTATGCCGTTGTCATCGCGCCTGTTTCAAGGCCATCAATTTCAGCTTTCTTGGTAGCGTCGACAACATAGTAATAAGTTGCCATCGCCATTTTTAAGAATTCAGCTCTGTTAATATCATTTGCCGGTTTGTATGATCCGTCAGGATTGCCTCCGACGATCTTTAGGTCTTTTAGATAAGCTATATATCCTGCATACCATTCGTCAAAGGCCACATCAGAAAATGGAGATTCAACTGGTGTTGCAGGTTCCGATAGTCCAAGAACTCTGTATAGCATTGCAGCCGCTTCAGCTCTGTTCAGGTTTCCGTCAGGTCTGAAGTCTCCACTTGGATCTCCTTTTACGACTCCTGTTGAGACCATGTCTGTGATGTTAGTTTTTCCCCAGTGGTCTGAAATGTCGTTTAAAGTGATTGTTTCGCCTGTTGAAGTTGTTACTTCTGTTGGAGTTTCTGTGTCGGTGGTAGTTGTGTCGGTTGTAGTGTCTTCGGTAGTTGCGTCAGTAGTTGTCGTGTCTGTTGTAGTCGTTGTTGTTGTAGCGGTTGTGGTAGTAGTTGTAGCCGGTGTGTGTGTTTCGCCGCTATCACTTGATTGTCCTCCTGAGATAGTGTCTGCTGTTACAGCTGCATCTGTTTCAATTTCAGATCCTGCTGCTATTTTTGTTGTGATTGTATATGTTCCCGCAGATCCGGTTGCACTTGGAGCTACTATACCTTGAGGTATTACCAAGCTTTTTGCTCCTGCTGCAGATGCCCCTCCTCCCGTTTGCGTAAGTGTAACTACCTGTCCGCTAACTGTTACAGTCCATGTCCCATCAAGGCCGGACAAACTTGTTGCTGTTACTCCGGATGATCTACCTACTCCGAAACCGGATGGATAGGTGATTGCAATTATTCCGAGATTTGGAATAGTTGTTGTGGTTGTGAAAGTAATAGTGTTTGCGCTCTCTACTCCCGATTGCAAAGTTAGAGGAGCAATATTGGTGGAAGCAAGTGTTCCCACTGTTGTAGTTGTCACGGCCACTGTTGCGTCAGACGAAATGTCTTTGTTGCTATTTGAGTTATCATTTACAGCGAAGTCTGTTATATCCGTCGTCGTAGATGTATGTGCATACATTGCTGTAAGATCCGTTGTCGCTGTTAAAACGATGTTTTTACTTGCGCCTGCGGTGATGGCTCCTGTTGCCGTACATGTAACCACCCTTGTTCCGTTAACTCCCGCGCATGTAAAGGTACCTAATCCATCAAAACTTTCTGACGTTACAGCTATTGCTCCGGTTGGAACATTTATCCATGCCGGCATTGTCATTGTTATAGTGTCATTGATAGCCAAATCAAGACCGGTGCTTAAACCTATAGTTACCGTTCCTTCGCCGTTTGCCACTGCATTTGCAAGTGTTACGCTCGCGTTGGCAGCGTGTGCGGTTGTTGTTCCTGCTGTTACATTAATTCCAGTATTCGCTGCTGATGCGGCTACATCCGCTCCTCCTGCTCCTGCTGAATTTTGTTCTATCAATACTGCTATATTTTGAGCTGAGTCTGCGTAATATGGCGTGATTGTATTTGCTTCAAGAGTGATTGTTTCTAAAGTTGCGCCCTGCGCCCCGAGAAGCGTAATTGTTACTTCTTGGCCCGATACAGTTACGTTTACATTGTTGTCCAACCCAATCGTCGCAGCGAGGACTCCATTATTTGGAGTTGTCATTGTTGAAAGATTGTAGTTGGCAGGGAATGTTAGCTTGATTGTATCTGTTGCTGCCAATACTGTTGGGAATGTTAATGTTACTGCTACAGCCCCGGTGCTGTCTGCTACTGTGCTAACCGATGATGCGTCAGCTGTTAACCCCGTTAATGATGTTGCCGCTGTTCCATCTGTCAAAGTTGCAGCTGCCGCTATGGCAATATCGTTGGCTGAAACGCCACCATTCTCTATTTCGAATACTGTTATATCTGTTGTGCCTGCATATCTGGTGGTAATTCCTGTAAGAACCAATGTCCCCGATGTACTTGATGCTGTTCCGCCTGTCGCCGTACAGGTTAAAACTTGCGATGAGTCATCACAACTAAACGCCAAAGTGTTAAGGAATGTTCCCGTTGGTACTTCTGCGTCTCCTGTGATATCAACATAGGATGGGAAAGTAATATCTATTGTGTCTCCTGTGTCTAGTGCGAATGGCACCGTTAAATTTATCGTTGTTGATCCCGCTACTCCCACTACGGAGTTTGTACCTAATGTTACTGATGCTGTTGAAACTGCTGCAGCAGCATTGACATCATCTAGCCCAACTGGGTCTGTATCCGCTGCCACCGTAGCTCCTCCAAATGTAAAAGTGGATGTAGCATCTGCATATGTTGGCGCATTCCCAGCTGTTATCAAAACACGTATTGTTGTAGAGCCATTGACAACCACCCAGTTCCCAGCCAATGCTCCCCAGCTTATCTGCAACATGTCTCCGGCAATTATGTATTTTCCGACGCCTAACCCTGTTGTTATCGCGGTTTCTGCTGTACCATCGTTAGTTGTGTCTCCATCTACTTCCGCTGTAAATGTTGTTGATGCCCATTGAGGGAAATTTGCAGGGACTTGAATTGTTAATGTGTCATCCTCCGCCCAAGTTTGAGCAGCCGTATCTACCGTGTATTCAATTTCAAGCGATGCATTTGTTCCTACAGTAGCATCTGTTTCTGTCACTGTGTAACTACTTGCCGCAAATGCGGTTCCCATGCTTGCAAACAGGAAAAGTCCCGCGCAGAGCACAAGGTTCTGAATAATCTTTTTCATATTCATACGTTGTTAAGTTAAAAATATATTAAAAGTTGAGATTTTTTCTCTGTGTGGAATTTTAGTACTACATGAACTTAAACACAAAAGGAGTTTGTATGTTTTGTTTGACAAAAGTCTATATGCTTTTCTGCGTATTTCTAGAGAGAATTGAGCATTTCGACCACTTCCCTTCTTGTCATGAGGTGATTTGGATTGAAAATGTTGGAATTTTGGTCAACATTTTCCTTGATATATTTTGCGTACGGAAGGTACCAAGCGTTGTTTTGATTCACTTCTGTATCTTCGTACGGAGCTGTCGAAACTGTGACAGTTTCCACCTTTAGAGCTTTAAGAATTATTTTTACCGCTTCCGCCTTGTTTACGGCTTGATCCGGCTTAAAGGTACCATCTGAATAGCCGTTTATTATGCCCAATTTTTTTGCCGTGTATATGTAATTGGAATACCATTCTCCGCTTTTTACGTCTGTGAGAATCATTTCGCTTGGATCCGGAATTAAAACTGTTTCACCCGCATATGGGATAACTATTTTAAGCAACTCGGCTCGATTTATCTGATTATCTCCTTTAAATTCGCCGTCTGGATAACCGGAAATTATGCTGTCTTTGTTTACATTTGTCAGAGCCGTGCAGAAATCATCCTGCTCTGTAATGTCCGGAAAGGTTTGGCATTCGGTTTCGGAATCGGAAGTTGTATCCGTAGTGTCTGTGGTGTCTGTGGTGTCTTCGGTGTCTTCTGTATTAGTTCCCGTTTCGTCTGTTTCCTCTACTGGCGGCGTATATTTCGTAACTGTATATGTGCTTATTTCCGCGACGGCGCTAAAGTTCATTCCATCGTCTCCTCTTATTTGATATTTCACCGTATCTCCAATTTGTAGCCCTGTATCTGTGTACTGTTGCACTCCCGGAAGTATTGTCTTATATGGAGTGTTGCTGTCTATTGACGAACCGTTTAGGCTTCTGAAAAGATATAAAAATTTTAGATCCAAGTCCGTGGGGTCCGTCCATGTTAGTTTTGTTTCACTATCGGAAATTTGGGCTGAAGCAAAGTCCTTTATTTTTTCCGGAGCATTTGAGTCGGAATTTGTACTGGAATAAACAGTGAAATAGTTGATGTCTCTTACCGAAGGTTTTGTCGAATCATAAATCAGCTCCAAATATTGCGAGTCTATTGTTGTTGAATTAAAACCTTCCAGTGAGATATAGCGAATACTTAAAACTTCTCCCGCTGAAAAATTCGCAGCTACCGGTATAAATAATGTTTTGTCCTTATCTTCAAATTTAATTTCCGGTTTAGTTGCCACTTTCCCGTTTGTTATAGCTGTTCCGAATACGACTAATTCATTTATTGTTCTTTCATCGTCAAAAAGCGCCGGCATACTTGCCGGTATGTGTATTCTTATGCCATTTTCTGCTGTTATATATGGCGTTACCGAATCATCTGTAATTGTAATGTCATCAATTTGCGTCGAAGAAATGTTCTGAGCATAATTTTTATCATAAGGCGAGCTCATTACCGGAAGTGCATAACAAATGTTTGCTGTCAGGCTTGTCAGAACGATTGCCATTATTAAACTTTTTGGCGTTTTCTTCATAAGAAATAGGATTAATATTTACTTTTTATTTTTTAGCTTCTGACCCCGCTTTCGCTCTTTCATCTACAAGAAATTGCATTTGTTCGCTTAAAAATTCGCCCTGCTTTTTACCTTCCTCTGTTATGGCAAATGCATCCAGAACTCCTTGCGCGTCTGCAAATTGTTTATTCCTTGCCAAGAGTCTTATTGTATCACTTACAACTTCCGCAATCGTTGCATTCTTATTATATAACTTTTGTTCATATGTTAGCGCTTTTTCAATATTACCCATATCTTCATACATTGATGCTAAATTATTTAAACTCTGAGGATGATCCGGATTATACCCCAACACTATTTCATAATATTTTATTGCGTTGTCGTATTGCCCCAAGTTCATATATCTAAAGGCTGTCTCGAAGGCATATGCCTCCTTATCTTCATCGGTGGTGGCCGCTTCGTATTTGCCCTTAAATTCATCTAATAAGGCCTGTTCTTTTTGCTTGTATTCTTTTGTCATCCACGAAGTATCCGGCTTGTATGCACCGCATGCCGTTAGCGTCAAAGAAAGAATTGCCATCGCGATTATTATTGTTTTTTTCATGAGGATATTGAGTTAATTTTTAGTATCCACATTCTATCATATCTTTTCATAAAAAAAACCCCCACCTTTTGGGCAGGGGTTTTAGTTGGTTTTTTATACCGTCGTTTCTGAGTTATGCGCTAGGCTAAATACTAATACTTAACCGTGTTACTGTTCAATGTTGTATTAGTTACTTGTCCTAACCATTTAACGATACCTGGAGTAGTTAGAGCATATGAAGTTCCTGGAGCTGAACCAATTGTAGCGTTGCCGAAATTGGTATCATTCCACCAGAAGTCTCCTGCCGTAACTGTACCGGATGCGGAAGTTCCCATATCCATTGCAAATGTTAATGGGTCGTCTGCACCTGCGTCTTCTGCAAGAAGTGCTGTTGTGCTCAACTGGACAGTGAATGTCCTTGTTGTATTCTTGCTGACTTCAATTGCAGCATCTGTTCCATCAATTGGTACGAATGTGACAGAAGCTGATCCTCCTTCTGCAGCTGCGGATGTATTTTTGTATACATATCCAGTTGCAAGAGTGTCAGATCCTTCCTTCAAGTATGCAACTACCGTGCCGTTTGCAGCACTTGCTTGCATATTTGCGTATGTGTCGATATCGTCACCTGTTAGATCCATAGTGATCTTGTCGTTGTATAGAACAACTTGATCAACAGTTAGAGTTGTGCCATTTGCAAATTCTGTTACATCAACAAATCCAATGTGGAAATATCTTTCTGTAGTTGTAGCTGAATTTACTGCGACATCGCAGTGATACCAAGTACTTGCAGTCATGTTAGCTGAAGTTGCTGTACCTTGGAATGTACAATCAGATGCAGCTAATGCTGTTAAATTATCTACTGTTCCAGTAGCACCGGCACCGGCAGCAGCATCTGTTCCATATTGAATGTCTGCGAATTCAGGTGTTATTGCGCTTGGCCTCATCCAGAAGCTAACTCTTGCGTATTGATTTATTGTGCTAACCGCTCCTGCATCAAATGATATTGAATCTTCAGCAGCTGCTGTACCTTGAGTAAGCAAACAATCTGATCCGTCTATAGCTGCGGTTGTTGATGTAGGCGCCACAGTAGAATCGCCCGTGTTTCCAGCATCAAATCCAAGTGCGCAAGTTGTTAATGCTTTACCTGTTCTGATTTGAACTTTTTCTGCAGAACCTGCTGTTACATCGAAGATGAATGCATTGTCTGATGTAGCAACTGATCTGCTTCCGCTTGGAGAGCCGGAATTAACAGCTACTGTAGGTTTAGTTTCGTAAACCTGCATTTGGTTTGAAGCTGTCAAATAACCTGTTCCTGGAAGAGCATAATAAACATTTTCTGCGCCTCCTGTATCAATCTGTCCATCAGCATCGTTGACAACTAGGCCCACTAGAGATGTGCCTCCGTCTGCATATGCTGTTGTTAATGCGATTGTTACTTCTGTTGCCTTTGTCCATGTTGTACTTGCTGCACCGAATTTAACCAATGTTCCAACCGGAAGAGCAACATCAAGATCTGGAACTGTTACAGTTTCAGATGTGTTTAGAGTAACTGTATTTGCTGCTGCAGCGATTGTTTTTGGACCTACTGTTGAAGTGAAGGTAATTGTTCCAACACTCAATGTTGCAGGATCCAATTTTGCTGCGGAATATGTGTCTCCAGATCCTTGAGCAACTGCTTCGAAGTTCTCAAGAGCAAGGTTGAAGTCAACAAACGTACCTGCGTCAGCACCTCCAGAAATTGTATTTAGAGTTGCGTATACAGTCATTGTCGCATCACCATCTGCTTCTACTTCTAAGTCCATACCCGAGAACTCTACATTTCCGTTTGTCAATGTTCCAGTCTTTGTTTCTGTAGATCCTGCACTGTTTGTGTAGGAAATCTTTACCGATGTTACATTGTCATCGTTGTCTCCTAAGTTTGCAGTTGCAACTCCTTGTTGCCTGTTCTGTATAGCTAATTTCTTGATAACGAATGCTTCATCTGTAGCTGCAAATTTGAACTTTGTTAACGCTTGATCAGCTGATCCAGCCAATAGGATATTCTCCTTTGGTGTAGCCGAATCTACTGATGCTGTTAATGTTCCACCTGCAGATACTGTAACAACTACTGTTTGTGCACTGTTTGGTGTTCCAGTAACTGAAGAGATGGCGTTGCCATCAGTATCTTCTACTGTAACATCTGTTGTTGCATCAATTGCAAATGATATCAAGCCGTTTGTAACTGCGTTTGTAGACAAATCGCCTGTTACATATACGGTCTTTGATTCTCCTGCTGCAAGATTCCAAGAAAGGTTCGTGAAGCTTACTGCTCCTGTAGAAGTTACGCTCTTTGAAGCTGCAACAACTGTTCCTGCAACGTCTTTCAACGATACGCTTCCTACGTATGTACTTGCATATACGCTGTTATCATAACCATCAGTTCCTCCATCATCGTAACCATCAACATCACTATCCAAGTGAGTAGCTAATGTTATATCGGTAATTTTACATGCAGATGCTGTTCCGCAAGTGAATGTAATACCTGTAAATTTAATATCTTTGAATCCTTTTACATATGTCTTTGAGGCTGGAGTAGAAGCCAATGAAAGTGTTAGAGATGGGCTCTTTACTGTCATTGTCTTTCCAGTGATTGCTGAAGACGGAACAAGAGAAGATGAGTTTGTAAGAGTCTTGTTGTTTACATCTTTAACTTGTGGGTATGTAGCGTCAGTCTGTATAGATGAAATCAATGTCATGTTTGCCAATGTTGCCGTATTAGCTACGTCTGATGTCAAAGCAAGTTTTAGCGTTTCACCTGCATCCATTGAGAATTCATCTGTGAATAGGTAGTAAGACTGAGCGGCATCTCCGGTCGTTGTCTCATCTATAGTAGTACCAGCAACTGATGTAAGCTTGAACGAGGTTGAATCAATTGGTCCCATCAATGTTTCTCCTGTTTCGGTGTTGATGATTTTTACATCTGTAAAGTTGGCAGCTGTAGAGTTAACAAGTCCTTCTGTTGCCTCTGCTTCAGATGCAATCAATCCAACTGGGAAGTTCTTGAATGTTACATCGTTTACAGAGGTAACCGTGAAGTCCATCAAATGGATATCCTTTGCGTTTGTAGCAATGTCTGTTGCAGACGGACCACTTGATACGATTGTAATATCGCCTCCTTCTAGAGTTGAGAATGAACATGTTGTTGAGCTGGTAGCTGTACAAGTTGTGCTCATGTAGTTCGTCTTTGTAACGGACATTCCATATCCATATGTAGCTCCAATAGCAACAACGTCTGTACTTTCATCGATGTAGATAGCCAATGTGTCACCATTTCTTCCTGGTTCCATATCAGCTGTTACATAGAAGCTCTTTGTACCGCCTTTCTCAATTTCGTAAGGCGTATCGAATGTGAATACTGCAAGATCTTTGCTGTTTACTCCGGCAGTTTCTGCCAACGGATCAGTTTCTCCGGTGACATAAAGTTTTAGATTTGTAGCATCTGCTGCTGAAATTGTACCTGTTACATATAAGCCAAGTTGTTCAACCTCTGCTGCTTCTGTTGAAGCATTCAATGTGAATTTAGCTACTGTAGCGCTCAATTCTCCAACCTTTGGATTGTTTACACTTCCGTTCTTAGCGATCGTGATTGTTCCAGCTGTTGTTGTTGAAAGGCCAACTTTTTCGCTTGTGATTGGGAAGTCTCCTGTTACCTCGTCAGCTGTCGTAGTCACAACATCTGCGCTTGCAACTTCGAAGTAAACTTCGCCGGCTGTAGCAATAGTTCCTGCATCAACCTTCATCATAACAGTTTTTGTTTCTCCTGCGTCAACCTGTAGGCCAACATTCGAGAATACAAATGTGTTTGTTGAGCTGTTCATTCCTTTTCCTGATGTTAACCTGTCGTTACCATCGTATAGGTAAGCTTGCATCGTGGTAGGAATTGCTCCAACTCCTGTCTTGTGAACTGTTAATCCGTTAAAGATAACATCGTTATCTCCTGCGGTTAAGTCGAGTGCAAATACTGATGCTGCTGTAGCGCCTGATGGAAGAGTTTGTTCTGCTGGAGTATCGGAAGATAATTTAATTTCAAATGCTCCACCTTCAACTACTGTGTCATCCGTTCTCTCGGCTGCTTCGTACTTAGCTCTGTAAGACATTAAAGCGGCGTCGCCACGAATAATGTTAGCTGTAGGTGCGAATGTTGTTGCAGTCATACCGTTGATAACGCTCCAGTGATATGCGGTCTCTACATATTTGTATGACCATGATGTCTTTGGAACATCTGTAAAGTGAGGAGTTGCTGGGTCTAGAAGATCCCATCCGTAAGCCTCAACCAACATTTTTGCATATTGCTCACGAGTTACCGGGTCGCCAGGACCATAGTAACCAGGTTTTGCTGCATATCCGCTGATAATCTGATGAGCGGCTGCTGTCTCTACGTATTGATAAGACCACGCAGTCTTTGGAACATCAGTAAAAGTCGGTGATGCTGGATTTTCCAGCGGAGTAATAGCTGCGCCCAATACGACTAGCTTTGCAGCTTGATCGCGTTGGAATAACGAGCTAGGACTGAATGAGCTCGTTGACTTGGAGAGAACACCATCGTCTGCTAGCTTTTCTACTGCTGTGTAGTAGTAAGCGCTAGCTGGAACATCCGTAAATGTTCCGGCGAAGGCTGTTGCTCCCACCAAGGAGGAGATGATAGCGACGAGTGAAATCGACGCCACCGTTCTCGTGAATTTGTTCATATTCCTTTGTGGTTAATGAAATATTTTAATAAAAGGTAGAAATAGATTCGAAATAGATAAAAAGTCATATATATTAACATTTTGATTCGGTGGCTCAACCTAGGAACCGAAACAAAACGGTTTTTGTTGAATGAGATTTTGCGCGGGTGCGCGTGGTGCTTTGTAGGTGCGGCTTGCGCGACTGTTCTGATTTTGCTGTGCGCGAACCGTGTGCCGGTTTTGCGGACGAAATCCGCTCCTACTGTGCGCTTTTTCGCGCCGGTTTTGTGGGCGCCTCCTGCGCCCTATATATAAGGTATATGTGATAGATAGAAATTTTATGCCCGAAGTGTTGAAAATGGGCTGTGTTTTATTTTTTAAACTTTCCTCGTCCCCCTATTTTTCAAAGAGCTTTCTTAATAGCAATAATTAGCGGCTTTGAATAATCAGATTTGCCCCGCAAATTTATCGTGAGCAATTTATCAAACCGGCTATACATCGTCAAACCCTTTATTACGCGTTTGCTGCTTGGTAGAGCGATTTTTTCTACCGAGCCCGCGTACCTTTTATCGCTCTGTTACTAGCCAATTCGACTAAACAAAACCGTCAATATGTATAACTGGTTTGTATAGGTTCCGTTTCCAAAAATAGAATGACAAAAAGAGGCGGTATGTTATGACTACCCGGGCGGGTAACCATCAGGGCTCAGCCCTGGGCTGAGCCCTGACTGCCCCCGAGCCAAATTTTTTTCATTTTTGCCCACCAAAAAAGGCGCTTAAAATACGCGCCCGGTAAGTCGTCCAAAACATCTATAACAAAACTTGAGGCCGCGATTTTGAAAATAAATTTTTTGAAACCCGACGGCAAAACTTTTATGTCAGGATGTTTTTGTTGGAAAATTTCCGCGGTTTTTCGAACTGTTTCCATGCGTTTAAAAAAATCAGCTTCTGAAATTTCGTGGTGATGAAATGCAGGCGCGAGCTCCGTGAAGTAAATCTTTAAGCCGCGATTTGCAAGTAAGCGAGCGCCTAATTCCGTGTCTTCCCAGCCGTATTCATTGAAGTCTGTAGAAAATTTTTCTTTCTTCAAAACTTCCGTAGGCATGGAAATATTTCCTCCATAAAAATGCCAAAGGTCTGCTTCGTGCATTAAAAACTCTTTGTCGAAAATAGGCCTTCTCTTTAAATGATTGAATGCAACCATCGCCCCACCCTTCGAAAAGTGTTTAAAAGTCCCATTTTCGAGCCACATCATAAATGGAGTGATTTTTAACTCTGGATCCCAGCTCGTTTCTCCTATTATTATAGTGTTTGGATATTTTTGGTGGATTTTGGAGTGCGTTTCCAGAAAATCATTTTTTCTTGGAATGATATCGTCTCCTATAATAAGGATGATTTCACCCATCGCGTGATCAATGCCGTTGTTGCGCGCGGTAGCCTGACCCCTATTTTCTTGTTTCAAAAATTGAAAATCGTATTTGGATGTTTTTTTAAATTCCTCACAATTTTTTTCCGTGCCATCAGTCGATCCATCGGAAACCACAATTATTTCGGCGTCCGCCGCGGCGAGTGTTTGCTCATTTAATTTCGCGAGAGCCTTTTGCAGCAAGAACGCGCGATTGAATGTCGGGATAATCACAGAGATTTTTTTCATGCGCCGATTATACCACACCCTTAGGGTGACCCTAAGGGTGTTTTTTTATAAATATTTTAAGAAAATTTTAAGTTTCTATGCCATACTTGCTTAAATTTTATCATTATTAATATGTCAAAAAGGCTTATATACTCTGGAGAAATCTATCATGTCTACAACCGTGGAAATCAAAAGATGATTTTATTTTCAAAACCTTTTCATTACAAGCAATTTATTGCCAAAATTGATCAATATTCTAAGCGTTTTCCTGTCACAATTTTAGCCTATTGCATAATGCCAAATCATTTTCACTTTTTACTAAAAGAACCTCAGCATAACATCGTAAAATGGTCCAATATATCGCATTTTTTACATCTATTACAAACCTCTCATTCTAAATTTTTTAACAAAATAAACCCAAGATATTCTGGACATGTTTTTCAGGGAACATTTAAAATTAAACACGTTAAAGATGATTCTTATTTGAAAAATTTAAAATATTATATTTTACACAATCCGGTAAGAGATGGCTTCGTTAAGAGCCCTGAGGATTGGCCATATTCTGGAACCACCCTAAGGGTTGACCCTTAGGGTGGAGTCAGCTAAGATTTCGCCGCAAATGTCTCATGGCGCCATCGTCTAACGGTTAGGACACATCCTTCTCAAGGATGGAATCAGGGTTCGATTCCCTGTGGCGCTACCAAATGGCTTGCCCGCAGGGCGAGGCGGTTTCTTTTTGCTTCTTGGAATCGAAGTTTATACCCGGAGGGTAATTCCCCGGGGCGCTACCAATTTGATAGAGGCTCAGCCCAGGGCTGAGCCCTGGTATTGCGCTTTTTCCTGTTTCGTGGCATATTCTCTGCCTTTATATTAATCGCATGGGATTGGAAGCCAAAAATTTGAATGCGGAATATCAGCCCGATGAAGAGAGCCTCCCTTTTGCGCCTGATTACGCTAGCAGTAGCGGCAATGAGATTGAAGCCTCTTATGAATTTATTCAGAAGCTTCTCGGAGAAATTGCGACTGATGATATGCACAACGAAATTATTATTCCCGGATCCGGAAGAGGAAACGTTGAAATGGTGAGAGTAAAGACGTGTTTGCCTGTGGCGTTGAAACAGAATGACGCTTTTTTGATGTGGAGGGCAGTTACTTTAACTAAACACTATAAGAGAAGTTGCATTGGGAATATGACTGAAGCGACAGCCAAGGGGGCATTGGAATATTTAGCGACTGCAGGAAACGATGTTGGCTGGAGAGGTCACGATGGGGTTCCTGGGCACATGTACTTTCTTCGAAAAGTTTTGCCGGTCTTGAGTAATATGGCTAAAAGCCCCGAGGATCTTGAAAGGCTTTGCGTGGATGCCATTGAAATCCTTAGAGAGCTTATTACATCCGAATTGGCATTTACAACTCATAGAACAAGTCCGGATCTTCTTAAACATTTTTTTGATGATGTTGATAGAGATGATATGAGAAGTTGGGGGCGTGGAGGAAGTGCGTCAGCCGGTCAATTTAAATATTTTTATAATTACGGCAAAAAACCATGGGAAGATGATCCAAAAAATCAGAGACAACGAAAGCTTGCCTCTCAAGAGATGGAAAACAGAAAATGGCTTACAATGGCCATTGCAAAACATCAGAGCTGGGAGTCCGACAGGCATTACGATGGTGGAGATTATACAAACTGCACGAGAGAAATTGAAGAAAAATTTATTCCAATATACAAAGATATTCCGGCCTCTTGCAGGGCAAATGCGATGAGGGCTTTTGTTAATTATGGAGGAAGTCTTCACTCGTTGGCTTTTTTCGGATGTGTCCAAAAAGTTATTAAACACTTTAGAGAAAATGGGGGCGCCAAACACCTCCGTCATTTTTTCAATATGGCTCAGGGCGCCCCCGAACTTTATTCAGACAGTATGAGCGACGATGTTCGCTCGCAGTCTTTTCCTATCGCCGAGCCGGAGGCTGTTCTTGCCGAGTGCAAGGCAATATCTGATGTTACGGAATTTAGGAATGAACTCGTTGATTTTGCCAAATTTATGGTTGATGGATATCAACGTCGCGGCAAATGTGTTCCCACTTTTATTTCCCACGAAAAAGACAAAGAATTTGATTCGAGAGGCCGCTCACTCATATGTCTTCCAAAAATAACGGAGAAATTTAAATCACTTAAATATCCAAAGAAAAAAATTAAGGAAATTCTGGCTATCCCCAACATGCATACTTTTCTTCCGAAGGAAGTCGCTATTCCATTGGTTTCATGTTATCCGGAAATTGACGCAAATTTCCCCGGAGGCATTAAGGCGCTACTCAAATATCTTGAAGAAATTAAGGACTCCCCTGATTGTATGTATTTCTTGGTCAACAGCTTAAAAGAACCCGAATGCAAACTTCCGAAGAAAAATCTTGGCAAATATTTGGAGCTGGCAAAAACGGTTGTTCTAAGGCTCGGAAATGCAGGTGCAAAGTATTTTCAAGCCGGTTTTCTTCACGAGGATTCAAAGTTTATGAAACTTGCGGAAAGCAATTTCGACGAATTTGAAAAGATGATTAATGCCGCCATGGATTTTGCATCTGAAATCCCTGACCTTCCCGACCTCGAACAGGATCGTGCATATTTTTTCGATGCGCATGTTGATGATTTTTCAAAACCGAATTTTAAAAAATACCTTACGTTTTTAACCATCATAAAAGACGGAATTATTTCTTATGTTGCGTCGCAAGGTGGCAAATTATCTCCGCGCGATGAATTCAGGCACAGCCACGTAAGCCAGTCCATAGGCTTAATTAAACACAGTTTACGTCTCATATCTCCGTCGTCCCCGAAAAAAAGAGACTGGTTTGATGGGTGTGGAAACCCATTTCCTGCTGACATAGATTATCAGGCCTTGGGAAAATTTGTTCGTTACATGATTTTTTCCGAAAAGGATCCATATCAAAATGGCCTCACGGATTATTTGAATTTGATTAAAGACGGCTTGGATTACAGAGTTGCCGCTTTTGTAAAATTTGATCAAAAATCCATAATCAAAGTTTTTGATGGGGAAAAAACCAAGACGCTTAAGCCGCCTTCTTTAAGAAATGATCCAGACATTGAATCGCCTGTGCCTCCCGAAAGACTCACTGAAATCATATCTTTGGTCGCCGATATAAATTACGCCATCAGGGATGTTTGCAATATTTGCGTCTCAAAAAATCCTGAAATGCATTATATAAATCCCGATGAAGAAAGGACAAAAAAACTTGAACCGGCCGCCTTTAAAGAATCGTCCACTGCTTTAAGTAAATTACATGCATTGCGAATAAAATTGGAGGAACTGGAAAAAGATCCCGAGCTTAATCCTTATGTAAATTTTGAACATCTTAAAAAACGAATTGATGGCGCTGTTAATCAGGCGGCGTTTAAAAGAATGCTTACGATATCGATGGACAGTCCTGGCTGCACGATAAATCTTAAAACCGACGGTCTGCTTAGGACAACGAATTCTTCGACAAGAATGATTTTAACTTGTACGGCTTTGCTTGCTTCTTTGGATATAATTCGTGTTCCGGATAACATCAGGAAGCAACTTAAACCGATTGGTTTGTTGCCTTCCGGTATAGGATCTCATTTAATGAAAGTTCAAACTTTTGATGATCTTATTAGAAGACACCGCGATGAATTGGTTTTGAATATGAAAGCCGTTTTGCCTCATTTTGAAAAAATGGTTTTGGATGCCCGCCTTGATATTCCGGAGATGTTCCCGATTGGCGGAAAAGTTCATACAAAAAATTCCATGAATGATTCCGGTATCAGATATCTTGCTGAGACTTTCGGAATAGATTCCACTTCTTTTGTCCTTCAGCATGCAAATACGTCCTTGTGCTTGCCTCCTCAGTTAAGCTCTCTTGAGATGAAATTGTTTGTTAGAATTTTGGAAATACTTGGTTTTATTGATTCCGACATGCCGGACTTACAATTAACAATGTGCGGCAGGATTAGTGAATTTATGGCCAGAAGAGTTGGAACCGCTATGCTTTTGGGAACTGACAGAGGCGTGGTTTATGAACATGGCGCGTTTAGGTCTAAAAGCCATGATACTCAAACTGGTGCTCATATCATGGCCTATGACGCGAGTGTTTTGAATACCAAATTGCCAACTCATCCACACGAAGTTCATCGTGGCAGAACGGACATATTTGGAAGACATTCTTTTGGAGATACAGACCTTTATCAGGTCTTGGGAACTCTTGGAACCAGTTTGGAATTTAAAACCGGATTTGAAGATATCGCGAGAAAATTCTTTGATATTTTGCATAAAATTTTGGATAAGCATAATCTTGTTGGAACTATGAATCGGTCAAATTGGCTTTATGACTCACAAGTGCCCGGAGAATTGGGCACTCACGAAGAAATGGTAAACGCGCTCGGCAATGTGTGGCTGCAAAATGCTCAGGTGCCCAATTACGGTGTGATTGGAGAAATTCAGCAGCTCGTCAATTGGGCGCTCAATGAAATGAGGGCCGCTTCCGACGGAAGGAAAGATGAAAATAAGGACTTGATTCAGAGGGTTAGTGTTTTTTAATTGAAAATATTTTATTGTTTGTGGTACTTTTACTTCCTGTCATTAACCATTAGCTTATGTGCGAACAGAGACAACACAATTTGGGAGTTTCACAGATTGGAAGCTTGGATCGCGGAAGTGGACATAGCATATTTGAAGAGGGCAATACGGCCAGAAGAATTGATTCCGGCAAGGCTTCCGGAACCGGAACGGCTGTTGATGCCGGGGAAAAAACTATTGGCAGTAAATTACGATCTGTTGCTGATACTTTTCTTGGCCGCAAACCTGAGCCTGTTGCTCCTGTAGAAGTTCTCGTTAAGCCTGTTCGCCCTTCTGACATCACCCCGGTAAGAAAACCTGCCGAAATTGCTCCTCCTTCTGAAGTAATAACGTCTAATACGGCAAGCGCCGTTGATGAAGTTGTCTCTCCTGAAAAACCCATAAATACCGGCGATCCTGCCAGAGACGCTTATTTCCAAAGCGTAAGAGATAGCCTTCGAGCGCAAGGAAAAATTCCGCCAAAAAGAAGAGGCTAAAAAGAATTTGCTTTGTCGAAGTTGTCGTAGTGGCATTTTACCGCGCCGTCTATAACTGCTGGTTTGTCGATTATTTTTCCTCGGAAATTTTCCGCATGAACAACTAATGCAGAGTCTTTGCCATTGGTTATTTTTATGTTCCAAGATTTTCCTTTTATCCATTGTGAGGCTGTGAGTATCCGCGCCTCTCCGTCTTCTCCAAACATTGCGGTCCAAGCTCTTTTGGCCACTTCTTCCCGCAGTCCGGGAATTTGGTTTACGGCCTTTGCTACCGCTTCGACCGGTACTTTCAAAACCGCCGCGGACATTGCGACAGCTCTATTGAAATCCTGTTCCGCTTTTGGCGTATTTTTCATGATATTTTTTATGGAGACGCGATTTTTGCATATCAAGGTTTTCAAGTCAACAAAAATCTTTTATTCCCGCCGCCTCGTAAGCTTTTTTTCTTATGAGTTGTGCGATTGATTTGTAGGCCAGTTTTTCGGCGGCAGAATCGCTTAGCTCTTTGTCGCCTTCTCTTATTTTTGCGATTCTGTCGGCAAATTCTTGGCATAAAAATTCCGGCATTATCATCTCGCCGATTTTTACTTCAAACTTTTTACCTTTTCTTTTTAGAAATTGTCTTATGTACAAAGGCATTGAAGCCGCTTTTGATATAGACCTTAAAAGGTAGTACCACCAATCGTTTTTTCCCTCGACGTGCATAGGTAAAACAGGAAAACCTTTTCCTCCTTTTAGCATTTGCTCGATTGCAAAACGTGGCCCGCCCTCTTTCCACGGCTTATCCACCGGACGTCCTTTTTTTGTTTTGTAAGCGCCTGTTCCCGAGCCCATAAGCACAAGAACATGTCCTTCGTCTAATGCTTGTATGGATTTTATTCTTATTTCGTTTCTTTGGTCATCATTTCTTTTTGCCATTTTTTCCACTTTGATAAGTACGCCGCTAACATTTTCCGTGAGCTCGGTTACAAATCCCATTCCCAAAACTTTAATGTCTCTTCTGACTCTTCCGATTGCTTCGATTGCGGCCACGTCCGATATTCCTCCGTGATGAGTTATCATGGCTATAAAAGCGCCTTCTTGTGGAATTTTTGCCAAATCTTCATCGCTAATTTCGGCGTGAATATCAACATCTTCGTGATTCAAAACTCCATCTACAAAATCCATGTCTTTTTTACCTTCGCAAGCTTCAAAAACTTTATTTACCGTGTCGAGTTTCAAAATTTTTGTAATGAATGGAATCGCGCTAAAAAAAGTACGAAGGCTCGGCGATGTGACACCTTCTTTTAGTTTTCTTCTTGTTAGCGGCTCGTATTCTTTCATTATATTTCCCATTGTCTGTCTCCATTATTATCCGTCCTTCCGACGCCCTGTATCATTTCTTCAATGCAAACGTTTTTAACTCCTCTCTGCTTTAATTCTTGCAGTATCCTTTCTTTTTCTTTTTCTAAATTTTCCGGCATTTTTCTTTTATCCACCGTGTTTTGAAAAGCTTTCAAAAACCCCTCGGCAATATCAATATCTGTCTCCAAACCTTTATTTTCAAATCTCTCATTCTTTTTCTCTACTTGCGGAACGCTTGTAAGTTTTCCATTTAACATTTCTCTATATGTAAATATTATTTCGTTTATATCCCTTATTGTTGTAATCCCCTGTTCAATGTTTACAAGCCGCGCAGCCAAATTTCCCACCTCATTTAAAATTTGTTTGAATTTTGCCTCATCTTTACGATCAAACCCATTAACTCCGTCCTCGAAAGTAACAAGAATTTCTCCGGGCTCGAAACATGCCGTAATACTTTCACATCCTTCGTGGTTATTTTTATCATCAGGGTCGTGATAAGTACAAAGCCCTGCAAGCTTAACTTTTGATGGGGAATCTTCTCCGTCAAATAGTTCAACCCCTTCCGGAACTGGAAGGCTTATTGGTGTTAATACTGGCATATATGTGCGGTTAAAGATTGGGGGTCTTTATACCAAACTGAAGTGAAATAGTCAAAACGGTGTACGTCTGGCTGCTGCTGCGGTGTGGCGTTTGCACTCTTTGTGCGAGAGTGCTAGACAGGGGTTTTTTAAAAATGTATAATTTTTTACGCTAAATTGATTTTTTTATGACTACTTATGGCGAAAGATTTATATGAAGTTTTGGGAATTGCGAGGGGCGCGACCGATGCGGAAATTAAATCCGCATACAGAAAGCTCGCGCTCAAATTCCATCCGGATAAAAACAAGGGGGATAAAGAAGCCGAACAGAAGTTTAAGGAAATTAATGTTGCCTACGAGGTTTTGTCTGACAAGAAAAAAAGGCAACAGTATGACACTTTTGGAAGTTCCGGAAATTTTGGAGGAGGAAGGGGACAAGCCGGAGCGCAAGGGTTTGGAGGTTTTGATATTAATGATTTTGACTTTGGCGGATCCAGTGGATTCGCTGATATTTTTGAAACATTTTTTGGAGGAGGATTTAGTGGCGGATCTTCAAGGTCACGTTCCAAAAAAACAGGGCCGATGCGTGGAAATGACATAGAAGCGAGTATAAAAATATCTTTTGACGACGCGGTTTTTGGATGCGAAAAAGATTTGGAAATAACACGACTTGAAATGTGCGAGCATTGCAAAGGACTTGGATCGGAGCCGGGCAGTTCAATTGTGACCTGTAAAAATTGTGGAGGAACAGGAGAAGTTAGAACTGTAAAAAATACAATTCTCGGACAAATTTCAACTTCGCAAACCTGCAAGGAATGCGGGGGCGCCGGCAGGGTGCCCGAAAGAAAATGTACAAAGTGTGGCGGCGCCACTCGTATAAAAATCAAAGACCGTGTAAAAGTCAGAATTCCTCGAGGTGTTGATAATGGCTCCACAATAAGAATCGCCGAAAAAGGTGAAGGCGGAATAAACGCTGGCGAGGCCGGCGACCTCTACATAAATCTCACTGTCGAGCCAAGTAAAACTTTTATGCGAAACGGCTTGGACATTCACACTGAAAAAGAAATTCATTTGATACAGGCCGTCCTCGGCGATGAAGTGGTGATTGAAACAATTTACGGCCCTGAAAAAATAAAAATTCCGGCCGGAACGGCAGACGGAAAAGTGTTTAAGCTAAGTCAGAAAGGCGTAAAAACTTACAAAGGCGCAGTCGGAAATCACTTGGTAAAAATCCGTATAAAAATTCCTGATAAATTGTCCCGAAAAGAACGTGAGCTCTATTCGGAGTTGGCCCATGAGGCGGGACTCCCCATTAAAAAATCCGGCCTTTTCAGCTAATTCGGTTAAGGCTCAGCCCTGGGCTGAGCCCTGTTTCGGCCTTGAGGGCTCAGCCCAGGGCTGAGCCCTGATTCCCCAGCCCTTGCAAATTCGGTCACTTGGTATTAAATTTGATTTGGTATAAACATCATTCATGAATTTGCAACTTACTTGGGATCTCTTCGTTCTTGTTTTCTTTATCGTCATTGTTTCGTATAGCTTAATTATCGGCAGAGATAACACTTTGAAAGTTATTCTTGGAACTTACGTGGCTGGATTTACCGCTGACGCATTGGGAAATTTGTTTTCAATGTATTTCTCCGGAACGCCTTTGCTAACCAGTATCATTAATTTTTCTCAGTTTGGAACGGAGACCGAAGCTATCATTTTTGTGAAAGTTTTAGTGTTCGTGTTGATGGTTATTTTATTCTCCGTAAAGGGCGCTTTCAGTGTTGATGTGCAGGAAAACACATCATCAACCATGAGGCTGCTTTTCTCAGTGGTATACGCCATTTTAAGCGCAGGACTTATAATCAGCATCATCCTTGTTTTCGTCAGTGGATACTCTTTTGTAGGTGGAAAAATCGCCACTGCCGATACCGCATTGTTAAATTTAGCGACTCAATCTTTCTTCATTAAATCCATGGTCACTCACAGCTACTTGTGGTTCTCGCTCCCGGCTGTTGTGTTCTTGTTGCAAAGCTTTTACGATAAAAAGGCGTCGTAATTTATTTTAGAGTTATTTTAATATTTTTTTAAGTTTGTTTGGTATTGTCGCTAAGCCATTTGGCATGGGACCAAGTCTGGGACTAGAGTGGGATTATCAACCCGCTCAGCTGGGTTCGATTCCCAGTGGTTCCACCACAATGGCACAAAAAGGACCCCTAGAATGGGGCCCTTTTTAGTCTGTTGCAAGTGGGATTATCAACCGTTGCGATTTTATCATTTATTTTCTCGTGAAACCAGTCAAATTTTTAAGCGTCAGCAAATTACTCATCGACTGATGAGCAAAATATAACATGGTGGCCCAGACAGCTCGATATTAAAACAGTTATGCTAGATCTCGATTATTGCACTAGATTAAGGGCAAAAATGGAAAGATTGTTTGATGTGTTTAAAGTACCAGAACTTGCGTTAAATTATTAAACTTATGATTGAAGTGACACCAAATACTCCAATAATTATTCCTGATAATTTATTACCAAGAACCAGATGTTTAATAGTCATTCTGGCTCGAAATATGGCTACAAGTGAACTGAGAAAAAAATAAAACATAGCCGAACCTATAAAAACTCCTAAAACAAACAAACTACTGCTGGCATAATCATTGGGTAATTCTGTGCCAATTCCTAATCCAGCGAAAATTGTAATAAAGAACAATACAGTCATAGGGCTTGATAGCGTTAGAAAAACTGTAATCAAATAGCTTTTTATTAAACCAGATTCTTTAATATCAGCCTTCTTTGAGGTAGGTCTTGTCAGAAAGATTTTTACTCCAAGATAGAATAAAAACATACCTCCAACTAGTCGTATCCAAAATTCATGCTCGGTCAGAAAGCTCATGATAAACGTTAGGCCAAAGCTCGCTATAAGACCATATATGCCATCGGCCGTAGCGGCACCTAAGCCTATTGCTAAACCAGACAATTTACCTCTTTCAATGGTTCTGGAGATGCATAGTAGTGATATGGGGCCGATAGCCATAGCGATAGAAAAGCCCATAAGGAACCCTTTGAATAGAAATGTAACAATCATAATAATTAGAGTTTAGGAAGCAGGCGGTGGGAATTGAACCGAACTATAGACAAGTACTTATGACTATAGACACACCCTTCCAGTTAACTGCTGGTTGCTCATTCCAACGAGCTACGCCTGCATATTGGCTCCTGGGGCAGGACTCGAACCTGCATTATCCGTGTTAACAGCACGGCGTTTTACCATTAAACAACCCAGGATTATTTTAAGGAATCAATCCCTGCTTTGTTAATTGTTCAGATGTAAGCGAACTAGAATAATGTTTATATGGATCTATAAAGAAAGTTAAATAACGGACAAAGCGATACAATTCATCATGAGACATGCCTGCGCATACAGGGGCTTCTGTATCTTTAAGAACCGTCGCCATCTCACTCCACTTACCTAGGTCTCTAACATCTCCAACGGTTCTAATAGGACAAAGACCATGCCTTGACATACAACATAAGTCTTCCTCTGTAATTTTTGGAAATTTTTCTTCTGCCATGTATGAATTAATCCTATCAATAACATCTGACAGTAGAGTTTCGTCGGGCATACTGGCTAGGTGATCCAAGAGCTGTTTCCCTTCATGTGTATAAAATATTTCCAAGTCATCAGGGGTCGCATTAGATTCCATAAATTTTTGATTAAATACTAGAATTGCCTTATACCTAAAAACAGTCATTATGTCAACAACAGTTAATAAAGGTAAATCGTGTTTTTCTTTTATTCTAGGAGAAATATGCTACAATTTATCTGTTGTTATATATCTGACACCAACCTTATGATTAATACATTCTTCACAAAATTCGGGTTAACAAAAAATGAGCAGGACATTTACCTGTATCTACTCGAGAATGGTAATTCTATAGCCAGTATGATTGCCAAAAGATTGGGAATTAAAAGGGTGACTATTTATGCGGCACTGGAAACTTTAACGAAAAAGAATCTTGTAAATTCATTTCAAAAGAATAATGTTTCTTATTTTGAGGCTATCTCTCCTGATGAAATCGTGAATATCTGTAATAGACAGGTTGAAAAAGATCTCGAATTAAAAAGACAGGCTGAAACAGCCATGACAGAATTGAAAAAACTCGAGAATAAACAGATTAAGCCTATCTTTGAGATAAAGGGGAAAATTAAGTACTATCAAGGATTAGCCGCGGTAAAAAAGCTGATTAACGAAACTTTAGAGGAAGGACCGAAAGAACAACTTTGTTTTGGATTGAACAAATATCACACAGAGCATCTTTGGGATGACTGGAAGGCATATACAAAAAAGAGGGCTTCTATTGGAATGAATGTTCGTAGTATTCAGCCAGATATTAAGCCTGCAAAAGAATATAAGAAAAGAGACAAGGATGAATTAAGGATTACTAGACTTATCCCAAATAAAAAATTCCCAGCAGAATGTGAATTAAATGTTATTGGCGATATGATTGCGATTTTCTCGTCTCATGGGGAAGAACCAACAGGTATGAAATTGTATAACAAAGATATAGCACGGACTTTAAAGAGTTTGTTTGAATTAGGATGGGAAAAGGCTGAGGAGTACGAAAAGAAGGGAAAGTAATACCATAGTGGATTCGAGCCAATATTTTGACTTGTGCTAGAAGAAAACAAAGATTGAGTTTTTTGGTGGGCCAGGCGGGGTTCGAACCCACGACCTTCTGCTTAAAAGGCAGCTGCTCTACCGACTGAGCTACTGGCCCCGAGTGAGTCCGCCATAGGCGGACGAGCGAGGGGACAGTCCCGCAATGCGGGGCGGCCCCTGACTTTAGTGCGACAGCATTCTATTTATACATTACCCTAAAGGCAAGGCTTTTTCAAAAATTTCGCGGACTGTGGCTGAAAATCAAGGCTTAGCCATGAATGTGTTTTTTTAGAGTTTTTTTAATATTTTTTTAGAATTGTTTGATACTCTGCTTTTACTTTCGCGCGAAAGACTTAAAAATATTTCCTAACCAGAAAAAAGATGAACCGAAATCTGGACAGTTTAAGAAAACCCTTTGTTTTGATGGCTATTCTTGCACTCGGCTGTCAGGCATTTATAGGGAATATTCAACGCGCTTTTGCGTATTCCGCAGGCGTTGTGGTGATAAACGAAGTGGGCTGGGCCGGCACTTTGGACAGCGCTAATGACGAATGGATTGAACTTTATAATACATCAAAAAATGCTGTGGATTTAAGCGGGTGGACAATAAATGACAACAATGGAACTCGCACTTACACAATCGATTCCGGAGAAATCTCTCCGTACGGTTATTTTTTGATTTTAGATAACGCTCAGGCTTTAACTGGCGTACGGACGGATAAAATTATTCCGATGTCTCTCGTAAATTCGGGAGCGAGTTTGGTTTTGAGTGATAATACCGGAGCCGTTATGGATACTGTGAATGGCGCGGCCGGTTCTTGGTTTGGCGGAAATTCAACCAGCAAAGCAAGCATGGAAAAAATAGATCCGAGCAACAAAAGTGACGTGGCCGCAAATTGGGCCACAGCTTTGGCCGGGAACGGCGCGAAAGGAAGACTTGGATCGAGTGTTTTAGGAACTCCGGGAAGCACGAACAGTGTTTTTGCGGGAGCTAGCACGAAGGTTTCTTTGGAGGTAAGCGGCGAAAATTTTCAAAACGGAGACACGGTGACTGTGGCCGCGAACATTTCTGGAGCAAGCGAACTTTTCGCTTACGGCTTTAAGATAAATTACGATCCGGCTGTTGCAAATTTCGCGGCCGCACAAGAAGGAACTTTTTTAAATAACGGCGAGCAAACAACTTTCGACTCCGCGCTTGAAAATGGCGT
>Ga0172379_10001344_pt1 | contig 49737 bp, 45 predicted proteins | sample GrowelOW334metaG_FD_119756 | JGI IMG/M metagenome (GOLD analysis project Ga0172379, IMG submission 119756) | Groundwater microbial communities from an aquifer near a municipal landfill in Southern Ontario, Canada - Groundwater well OW334 metaG | ecosystem: Environmental > Aquatic > Deep... | reverse complement strand
GGCCCCCGATCGTGGTGATCATGGGGCATATTGATCATGGAAAAACAAAATTACTCGATTATATCCGCAGTACGAATGTGGTGGATAAGGAGGCAGGAGGTATTACGCAGCATATCGGGGCATATGAGATCGAATATAACGGCAAGAGTATAACATTCATCGATACTCCGGGGCATGAAGCATTCTCCAAAATGCGCTCGCGGGGGGCGAACGTTGCCGATATCGCAGTGCTGGTGGTGGCTGCCGAAGAGGGAGTAAAACCGCAAACCATCGAATCTCTGAACCAGATCCGTGCTGCGGGGATCCCGTTCCTTGTTGCGATAAACAAGATAGACAAGCCGGAGGCAAATCCCGAGCGCGTACGTCAGCAATTGGCCGAGCACAATGTGCTCACCGAAGCCTGGGGTGGGAATGTTCCGTTCGCGGAGATCTCGGCAAAAAAGGGCACGAACGTCGAAGAGATGCTTGATCTGATCGTGTTGATGGCGGAAATGGAGGAGCTCACAGGGGACGAGGGCACGCCTGGCGAGGGCGTTGTCATTGAATCCCATAAGGATCCGCGTATCGGCATTGTCGCAACGCTGCTTATCAGGAACGGCACGGTAGCCACGGGTGACTTTGTGGTTGCGGGAAATGTGTGCGGCAAGATAAGGACGCTGAAGAATTTTCTCGGGAAAAAAATAGAAAAAGCAAAACTTTCGAGCCCCGTGCAGATGGTCGGATTCTCCGATCTGCCGACGCTCGGGGAGGAATTCAAGATATTTGGGAGCAAGGCTCTCGCGGAGACGGCGGCAGGGTCGCACCGGTGCGAGGAACATGTGTGTGCGGAGGGGGAGCCGTGTGAGGGAAAGAAATTCATCAATGTTGTCATCAAGGCGGACGTGCAGGGATCGAAAGAGGCGATCGTACGGCACATTGAAGAGAATATGCGGTTCCAAGAGGCGGGGATCAATATTTTACTTGCGGATGTAGGAGATCTGAATGAGGGGGATCTTAGGCTTGCGCAGTCGAGCGGCGCGCTGATCATACTGTTCCATATGGAGCCGGGGGCAAATAATGTGCAGTTTGCCGAAACGATGGGAGTACGTATTATCAAGGCCGACATTATCTACGAATTATTCGATGCGCTCGAAAAGGAACTTTCATTGCTCTCAAGCCCGAAACACGACCGTGCGGAGGTCGGTGAACTGAAGATATTAGGTGTGTTCAAGCTGGAGCGGGACAAGGCGGTGGTCGGGGGGCTGGTGAGCAAGGGAGCGATCAAAAAGGGACTCCATGCGGATATTATGAGCGGAGAAAAACTGGTGGTGAAAGGGAAGATAACGGAGTTACAACAGGCAAAAATAGATACCAATGAAGTATCCCGCGGGAAGGAGTGCGGGCTATTGGTATCAGGGTTCAAACTGCAGGACGCCCCCGATATCAAGGCAGGGGATACACTTGTGGCCTATGAAGAGACCGTGCGCGAAGGGGTGCTCACGAAAGAAGGACAATAGAGATCATGGCAAACGAACTGCGCAGAAAAAAAATAGAGGAACTGATCAAGCGCGAACTGGGGAGCATCATCCAGAAGGAGGTTTCTTTTCGTGAAGAGCTTTTTTTGACGATCACGCGCGTTGTCTCAAATGAAAGCGTGCAGGCAGCGCGCGTTTTTATCACTACATTTCCTCCAGAAAGAGAGCCTGAGGCGATCACAATACTCAACCGGCGCATTCGCATGATACAAAGCATGCTGAACCGGCGGCTTAAAATGAGACCGATCCCCAAGATACGGTTCGTGGTGGACACCTTGGAAGAGCGTGCACAGGACATAGAGGAAACGATCTCCCGCCTGAAATTTGACGATCATGAACAGCCAAATAACTAAAGAACAATTTGCCGCCGCGAAAGAACTGATTGATGCATCACAACGCATACTGATCGTTGCGCATCAGGATCCGGACGGCGATGCTGTGGGGGCGCTTCTTGCGATGGCCCACTATGTGCGGTCGCTGGGGAAAGATTATTCCCTGTATCTCTATGATAAGCCCCCCCGGTATCTTTCATTTCTTCCGGGTTTTGACGAGATACATACTTCGTTGCCCGCACAGCAATTTGATCTTGTTATCGCCCTGGATTATGGTAATTTCTGGCGGTTGCGCCTCGGGGAGTTCATTGATGAAGCAACAAAAGTGCTCACGATAGACCATCACCAGCTGAGTGATCATAAAGGAATAGTGATGCTGATCGACAAAGATGCCGATTCGACATGCGAGATCCTTCTGCAATTCTTCAGGGAGAATGGTCTTCCGATCTCCGACGCAATGGCTGCGTGCATTTTTTGCGGCATTGTGACCGACACGGGGGTGTTCCAATACAGCAATACAAGGGTTTCCACGTTTGAAAATGTGGTGGCGCTTCTGAAAAAATACAAGTTTGACTGGGAGCTTATTATCAGGGAGTCGATCTACTGCGAGCGCTCCACGCGCACGCTGAAATTATGGGCGCGGATCCTTGATCGCATCGAAAAAGACGATCATTCCATTATGGCGTATTCATATGTTCTGCGGCAGGATTTTAAGGATTTTAAGTTATCGTTCAGTGATACTATCGGGTTGATCGACTTGATAAAAACGTCCTCCGATGTTAAATTTATTATGTTTTTAAAGGATCTGCACGAAGAGAGCGTGATCGAGGCGAGTTTACGTTCGGATGAGGTGAAGAATTTTGATGTAGCTGAGCTTGCGATGAAGTTTGGCGGCGGCGGGCATAAATTTGCCGCGGGGTTTCGCATGAATGGCACGATCCAGGAGGTCATTGAAAAAGTGAAGAAAGAAATAGCACGGTAAATCAAATGGCGCCGTGGCGGAGTGGTTACGCAGCGGTCTGCAAAACCGTTTACACCGGTTCAATTCCGGTCGGCGCCTCAGCAATTATCTAAGACTCAGGATCGGACGGTCTTTCATTGATCTTCCGATTGCTGGATAACAGCCCTGCCCGGGTGGCGGAACTGGCAGACGCACAGGACTTAAAATCCTGCGACCGCAAGGTCATGAGGGTTCAATTCCCTCCCCGGGCACCAATGGAGATCCTTGTATATAAACCCCAAAAACAGGGGATTTTTTGGCGGTTCTATTGTTTGACATCATATGTTAAAAATGCTATAATATGGTGTTCCTTTGTAATACAAAACTACTGAGAGGAGGGCGCCCAAATGGTCGCTCTGGATGCCAGTGCAAGGATCGTGACGCTCCAGTTCAGCTTCACCAACCCGGATGCCATTCCGGCGTCCATCAGAAAGCGAACCGTGGAGTCCTGGCAAGAGGCCGTCGAGCGGAAGGTCAACATCACCGGCACGATGGTGATCGAGCCGACGGAAGACGTTACGCTTTTCTGCTTTCTCGACGAGCTCGAGGCAGCCGGATACGAAATGGTCGACGCGCTTTATAAGCAGCGTCTCGACCCCAAGGACTCGCGCGGGAAGCGCATGTACCACATGGTGCGTTTCATATTCGCCCGCAAGGAGCACGTCGTGCTGTGCGACGAGTTTCGTACGGTGCGCGATGAGATCCGCAGGGACCTTGCCAAGATCGCCACGGAGTCGCTGTGGCGCGTGAGGGGCTACTCCAACCCGTTCTACGGGAAGGAGGGGGGGGTCGAGGGAGTTCGGGCGATCAGCCTGAACATGGAGGCGCGGAGGCCGCGCTTTGAGCCCTCCGGGAAACCGGTGGTCGTTTGGCAGAAGGATGCCGAAGGCAACCGCGTGGGAGATGCTCCTATTCCGTTGCCCGCGAAGAAGATATTGCGGGCGTGCGAAGGGGCGATCGCCCTTGTGTAGTCGGCTGAATAATGGCCGGCGCGGGAACGCGCCGGCCCTTCTTTTTATAAGATGAACAGTTACAGTATCTCAAAAATATGTTACCATTCACTGCAGGAGGATATTCATTTTAAATTCTATGGAACAGGAACCAGCAATGGCCGGACTTGCGCCGGAAAAAAACGAAAAAAGCGGGTTCAATGGTGTTGAGGCGAATGAAACAGAAAAGGGTATATTATCGAGACTTGCGGAGGGGTCTTCAAGGACCGCGGGAAAGGCGTTGCGCACTATGACCTTTGCGGCGATGTTATTGGGGTCGGGCATGCTTGTAAAAGAGGCAAATGCAGATCCTCACCCGCGCCACAACCCCGAGATGAGCGGAGTTTCCGTGGAGTTTCGCATAAATCCGCCCATTATCATTGAGCGCTCCCGCTCGCCACAGCCGGGAGACGCGTATAAACATGCCGCGATGAAAAGGCACTGGCAGGGGGAAGAGTATAAGCACGCCGCAACAGGGCATCCTGTCAGGATGGAGGTATATGACAGAACCGATGTTGCTATTGATAGGATCGCCGAAAGGATGTCCGACGGGATAGTTGACGGGTTATTTGGTGACAAATAATTTTTTATGGTACAAGACGCACATGAACAGCTGCAGAAGATCGTTCTTACTTCGCGCATTCCGTTCGAAGAACGCGAGCAGTTTGCGGTTGCGCTGGGGCTGCTGGATGAGGAAGGCGCTGCGTTATTGGTGGGTCTTTTTGAGAGTGATGCAATGTGGATCGAAAAGATGTACGAAAATTTCAGGCAAAAAAAGAAAGCTATTGAAGAAAAGAACATGGATATATGGAACGACATTATGCATGATGAGGAGGATCTGCTGAAATCCGTTGCGCAGGTCGCACAGGAAGAATAATTTTTGTCATGGTTCATGGGGCCGCCGGGCAAGGCGGTTTTTTGTTTTTGCGCCAATTGAGGATAGTGGGCGCAGGGGTTTGACAGCGGGCGTGTCGTATGGGAGATTAAAAATTAGGTACTTTAAAAAAATAAGAAAGAGGTCAAAAAATGCCGAAAAGAAGCGTTGCGGTTGCTGGTGCGTTTGCAATTTTTTTACTTGTTCTATCCGGTTGCGGGGCAAAACGACATGGTCTTCCGGTGGTAGGAATGGGACCCACCACTCTGGTTATCGGTACCGACGATGTCTCTCAGAATATTCCCAGTGAAGAAATGGCCCGGGCTATAAAGCTGGTGAAAGAAGTAAATGAGTTCAGTAAGCAAAGACTGCATTTCAAGCAGTCGGTGAATTTCCAAAAGTACAGCAACGACAATACCGTTTATTTCTGCGTCCGTCTGGCGCCCAAGGGCAAGCTCGCATACGATTATGTGCAGGGCGAGATAAAAAGCATGGTATTCGAGACCCTTGAAGAGGCGCTGGAAGCTGCAGAAAAAAGCAAAAAAACCCATGATGCATATGTATATCGCCTGGATGCCGTGGCGGGTGGGTACCCGCTTACCAATGCATTTGTCATGCTCGACAAACCCCGGCAGGTATTTTTGGTGCTGCACGAGGACTGGCACGATAACGTCGATTTTTCCTTGAGCCTCGAAGAGGCGACCGGAAATATCATCGGTTATGTCGGGGCGATCGAGTTCTTCAAAAAGTATGAAAAAGATGCGGCTTTTGCAAAAGATGCCGAAAGAAGTGTCCACTGGGCCCTTTCAAAAGCAAGGGTCGTGGTGAAATTCTACCAGAAGCTCGAAAAACTATATGCCCAAAAGGGCATCGATGAATCCACGCGCGAGTATGCGCGCACGGAGATATTTAAGGAAGCAAAAAAAGAATGCATCGAAATAGATAAAAAAACAGGACTCACTCTTTCCAATCTTGAGTTCAATAATGCAACGCTGTCGACATGGATGACCTATGACAGGTATTTTGATCTTGCCTGGCGCGTATATTTGGGCACCGGCAAGAATCTCAAAAAAACTGCCGCTATTTTCAGGAGCATCAGGCCATTGAGCGATAAGTCAACGCTTCGGCGCTGGTTCTTTGGCGAACAGACCGTCAAGGAATATGAAGAAGAGGTTATTCACTACCTTGAGCAGTTTGCCGATCAGCTGACCAATAAATAACACAAAACTCCCCGCACAACACGGGGAGCTTTTCTTTGGGGAGTTTGTTGTGGATCGATTTATTTTGTAGTAGTGTACACGATAGTTCTTTATCGCTGACAAAAATGGAGGGAGTGTATGCCGAACGAGAAAGAGGTTGTGAGGGGCGTATGCCATTTTCACACCGAAACAGGAACAGAAGGCGGTTATTGGTGTTTCCAAGATACCAGGTTTATTTCTGCCGATGGACAGTGGTCATACAGAGGGATGTATATTCTTCGTGATGGCGATCGTTTGACCATTTACAAATCGGATAAGCCGGGCGAAGTGGTGTGGCGAGGAGTTGTGGCGCTCATAAAATATCCGCCGTTTACCGAAGACGCGCTCGGCTACTGGATCCATTCGGAACAGGCCGGCATCCCGCGCGCAACATGGGCCGAATGGTTCATGAAAGAGTATCCTGCGGAGCTCATTCCTATGCCTCGTGAATAAAAAACAAAACCCCCACCGGGGGTTTCTTTTTGTGTGGGTGTGAGCTTTTTATTGGTCGCCATCTTCCGGGTCTTCGTATTCTGCTGCTCTCGCTCTTTCCCAGCCGCCGTCTCTCTCTTCCTCTTCGTCATCTTCTAATGGCGCCGGCGGAGCCTCGTTCGTATTTGTCGGTGAGTTCTGTATATGGCGATCATAAAGCTCTCGCGCTTTTTCCGCTGTGACGCTTTTCCCGTCAATGGTTGCTCGAACGTCTTCGGCGGCGTTTGTCCATCGTATTTCAATATCGTGACCGTCTTCTTGGGCAAGGAGTTTGTTCCCTGGCTCATGTCCGAGATGCTCCGGTTCAATTTCATGATGCGTCGGAAAAGCAAATTTCTTCATAGGGACATCGAACTAATTTTTACTGGTGGACCTTAAGGGATTCGAACCCTTCGCCTCTTCCATGCCATGGAAGCGCTCTACCAAATGAGCTAAAGGCCCATGCGTAACTTGATTGTATCAAGTTGTAATTTCCAATTTTTAAATCCCAATTTCCAATATATTCTCAAGCGCTATTTGGAAATTATAGACTGGAATTTGGAACTTCTTGCATGGTATCATATAGACACAATTTTTCAATACGGTACAATAACTATATGAAACAGGGATATTACATCGGCATAGATGTGGGGGGGACCAAGGTGCTCGGGTGCTTGATACAATTTCGCGGGGATACCTTTGCTATTGTTCACCAAGATCTGTTTTTTGTGCATGGCCTCTCAAAAAAGGAGTTTATTACGTCGCTCCATAATCTTACAAAAGAGCTCGTTTCTTTTGCTCCGAAAAATCGTGTGCAGGGGATCGGCGTTGGCTTGCCGGGACAAACAGACCAGAAGCGCAAGAAGTTTTTGAATGCACCCAATCTGTCCTATCTGAAGGATATTGTATGGGATGTTGTCTTGGGGAAGCGGTTCCGGACCCCTGTCAAAATAGGAAATGATGCGCATTGTTTTACTCTTGCCGAGGCGTTGTTCGGGAAAGGAAAAAAATACAATGCGGTGTTTGGCATGACGCTGGGTACGGGTGTTGGCGGCGGGCTTGTGGTCGGCAAGGAGATCTTTTACGGGGCGCAGGGGACAGCAGCGGAGGTAGGGCACATGGTCATTGACGGCGGAAAGACTCTTGAGATGCTTGGTTCTTCGAAATTTTTGAAAGAACAAACCGCAAAAAGTCCAAAAGAAATGGAGAATGCCGCTCGTCGCGGAGATAAAAAGGCCAGAGCGCTCTATCGTGCGCTGGGGCTGTCGGTTGGTATTGGTGCGGCAAATATAGTGAATGCGGTGAACCCCGATATCATTGTGTTCGGGGGGAACATCTCAAATGCTTTTGATCTCATACAGGCGGAGATCAAAAAACAGATAAAAAAATATGCAGTTTCGCCGCTTGCAAAAAAGACCCCCTGTGTGCAAAGTATGCTTGGCGGGGAGGCAGGGGCGATCGGGGCGGCGGCGCTGTTTCTTTAGAATATAGGATTTTGTTTTCATGGCGGAATGTTGTCTTTCTCAGTGTGCCTCCGTGGTGGAACTGGAATACACGCAGGCCTTAGAAGCCTGTTTCCGAAAGGAATTAGAGGTTCAAATCCTCTCGGAGGCACACTGAGAAAGACAACATATACACGCAGGCCTGCCCGCCATATGCCATCGCGCTGGTATGGCGGTAGAAAATGGTTTGTGCCGTGTCGATTTTTTATAAATAAGGTCGTGGAAGGGCTATGGCAGGCGGGCCTTAGAAGCCTGTAGAAGTAATTCTGTGGGAGTTCAGGTCTCCCCCCCAGCACTTTGAATGGGGTGCGATCGAGAGTAGAGGCGCGCCCCGTAGACAGCTTTGCTGTTCTACGGGGTTCAAATCCTCTCGAGGGCACTATTTTTTCTGGGAAAGCTCGACGTTGAAAAATATGTCAAACATTTCAAAGGATATTTATTTTTTTAGGAAAAGACGCCTTATGGCGCACAAGAACGGCTATCGCAGGCCGAAAGTTATTTTGGTTGATATCGATGGGACGATCGTAAAGCCGAAGATAAAGATGTATTCGATGGCGGAAGAAAAGCTCGGCAAAAAAGCCGTGGCTGACCTTGAAAAGAATCGCGTAAGGCCCCTCCGGAAAAGGATGGTAAAAAAGGAGATCAGTTTTGAAAAATATCTCATTGAGCTGTCAAAGATCGATATTGAACTCGGAGAGTATCGCAAGGACTATGCGCAATTTTTTACCGATCTCATAAAGAAAAAATTGATCAACGAGCCGCTGGTGCGGGCGCTTGGCAATGCGAGGAAGGCGGGGGCGAAGGTCATTTTTGTAACATCCAATTTGCAGGTGTTCGGAGAGATCATCAGCAAGAATGCACTGCGGCTGCTTAGGCAGAAAGGAACGTTTGATGGCGCGATCGGTGCCGAATATCTTTTTGATAAGCGCGGAAAAGCGGTTGGCGTAAAAAGTTTGATAAGCCACGATAATGCCAAGTGTGAGGGCGTGCAATTTATGACAAAGATCGCTGCAATTGAGGAATATTTCAAAAAACATAGGATCAGGGTGTCGCCGGAGGAAGTTGCCGTGATCAGCGACGCCGATACGGCCCTCATGAAACACTTTGGTTTAGGAGGACTCGTGCTCTATCCATGGAAAGAGCTTTCTGATCAATTCAGAGAGATCGAATATATCAAAAATGCACGCAAAGGACTGTTTGATTTTTGTGTCGACTATGCACAAGGAAAAGATCTTGCCGTTGCACAAAAAAAATGGGAAACGGTATTGCAGGATCCGAATATTTTAAAACACTCGGACCAAACCATTAAAAAAATGTTGGAACATGGCACAATGTAAGATCATTGCATTGCACGGCCCCGCGGGCGTGGGAAAAACCGCCGTTGCCGGAAAATTATGCCGGAAATTGGGCGCCAAGAGTGCGCGCGTTTCGGTTGATTATCTGCGCGATATGCTGTGCATGCATTACGGCAGCGGAAAAATGTCCGATCGCTACATCACGCTGGCGAAAGAAATGGTGCCCGAGATCGTGAAGGATCTCAAAAAACGCGGGTATCATGTGGTGGTTGAAATAGCGCCGCCGACACTGGAAGATAAAGGCAAGACCGATCATTGGCTTGCGCTGCAACTGAAGGCGCTGGGGGGAAAAACTTTTTTGTTGCATGCGCCGATCGATGTGGTGCTTAAGAGAAACAGAAAAAGAAAAGGAGAGTTCGGGCAGGGGAATCTGGGCAGTGCGCTCACGCGGCGCCTGCATGCATACTGCGAGAAATATCTCGATCATAATGATTATGTTGTGATCGATACATCGCGCTTTGGCGGCGACAAGACCGCGTCGGTCATAGCGAGCTATTGCAGGTAATAAGATCTTTTTTTATATTGCGCACGGTTTTTAAAGATCGGTTTTCGTTTGCCTTTTTTATAATAACTTCATATGATTGAAGTAGTTCTTGTTATTTACAAAAGGGGAGGATGACAATGCCGGAATGTATACAGCTGTTGCTGTTTCCCGAAGAGGTGTTGGCACGGTTTGTCCGCACGATCGCTGATGACAAAAAAAGGTGTATTTGTTTGGATGAGAACGAATGCGATTGTCAGAATCCTCCGCCCGATAACTGGGAGAAGGAAAGGGGCGTGTATCACACCAGCATTGAGTGCCCCGTGCACAATGATTGGCCGTGGCCAAACCCGGAGTGCCCCGTACACAGAGGCATGAGCCCTCACGAATTTTTCATCGCCAAAAATAATGCGCCGAGCTAAGCTCGGCGCTTTTTACTTAGGCTATTCCGTTATAATGATTGACTCATAATATAAAAAATGGTATAATATGCAAGCTATATGACTCGGTTCATATACAATAAAAAATAAGGAAACAGAGGGGGTCCCAATGTTGCTTTGGTTTATGATGAGTGTCCAATTCCTTGGATGGGCGTGGTTCTCGGTCAAGGGTGGGCACCTCAACAATCAGGAGTTTCTGATCTTCAGCGGCACAATGATGTTTGGGCAGGTTGCGGCGGGCGTCGACTCGTACTGCAGCAAGGCGTGGAAGGCATTTGCCGCGCAGGCGTATTTCGGCGTGTTCACCGTTGTCGGCGCTGTCGCGCGCTTTCTGCAGATGTAAAGAAACTTTTCAAGAACCCTTTGTTTCCAACACGAGAACCGGCCCCGATAAGGGGCCTTTTTTATTTATATCCTTTTGCCTGGAGTGCGAAGAGGCGCGCGTACATTCCTCTTTTTTTGAGAAGCTCTTTGTGGGTCCCGTATTCTTTGATGGTCCCCTCGTCTATCACACAGATGCGGTTTGCCTGGCGCACCGTTGAAAAACGATGGGAGATAAGGATCACGCTCCGGTCTTTCGGCAGCGTGCCGAGTTTTTCAAATATTTTTGCCTCTGATTCCGCATCGATCGATGATGTCGGCTCATCAAGGACGAAAACGCGGGGGTCTCGGTAAAATGTCCGCGCCAATGCCAATTTTTGCCATTGTCCGATGGATGGTTCTATCCCGCCGGTGAATTCTTTGCCCAGCATTTGTTTATAGTTATTTTTCCACTCATTGATAAATGTATCGGCCTCGCTTGCGTGTGCGGCGGCATGTATGCGGGTGGCTGTTGGTGGCTCCTCGATCCTTCCTACTGCGATCGCTTCCTCGACCGGAAAATGATACTCCGCGTAGTTTTGGAAAAGGGCGCCGACCTGCCAGTACCACGACTCAAGATCAATGTTTCTGATATTTTTTTCGTCAATGTAAATAGCGCCACCGGTGGGGTCATAAAATCTACATAATAGTTTGACGATGGTCGTTTTACCCGCTCCGTTGATCCCTACAAGCGCTATTTTTTCCCCTGGCGGTATGGTAAGAGAAAAATTTTTCAGTACTACTTTCTCGCTTCCCGGGTAGGAAAAACTCACATTGTCGAATTTTATTTCCGGCGTTTTATTCCGTGGTAGTACATAAGGAATGCCCGGTTTTTTTATCGCCGGCTTTATCGAAAGAAACTCGAAAAGATCCGTCAGATAAAGATTGTCGCGGTATTGTCTTCCAAGGTTGGAAAAGAAACTGGAAAATGCCACGCGTAGACTGCTCATGGAGGTGAGAAGAAATGTGAATGTGCCGATCAGGATATCCCCGCGAATGACCGAAAGAATGAACCATATGGTAACAAATCCGATTGCTAGTTCGGAAAGTATCACTGCAGAAAGCTGGCGGAAGAATTTTTTACGGTCGTTCAGCTCCTCTTCATTAAGAAAAGAATGGTAGAGGGTGCGTATCACGGAAAAGAAATGTGTGGTGTTTTGGAACAGCTTGAGCTCCGTGAGCGACGGTAGCCAGTCAAAATGCCGCTTGAGATCCCAAAATTTTCGTCGGATCTCTGCGCGGGCGCTGTGGATGTTCCACACCGCCTCCCCATACCACATTTCTATCAGCAATTCCGGCAGAGTCCCCACAAGAATGATAAAAAATAACCACCACGCGGAACTGAACAAAATGACCGATGCAATACACACCTCCATGATATTTTGCAGCAGATACACCTGGCGTTCGAATAGGTTCTGTACGCGCCAGACGCCATTTTCGGATATCTTGTTCAAGAGGTCGTTGTAGTGGGGATTCTCATGAACGGCGATGTCGAGCTCCCCGTTCTTCTTAATAATGAGAAGCTGGAATTTTTCCTCCAAATAAAACCACATAATTCTTCCAAGGTACGTGTTTGCGGCGTACAGCATGGAATGAAACACATTGATGCCAATAAGCCCACCCGCAAGAACAAGAAGGTAATGTGATGCGACAGGGGACCCTGCGGTGCGCACCAGTTCATTGATGAGCAATGCAAAAATCCCCGCACGAAGGAACGGGATGGCCGAGAAGATAAGATAGATCAATCCCCAGATGAAGATCTGTAATTTTTTTTCTTTCCAGACAATACCGTTCATGCGGACAATATTCCGAAGGAGGGCGGGGAATTGTGAGAGCGAAATAGCGTTCTTATTATCTTCCGGGTTCATCCCAATGGTTGTTTTTAATCAAATGGATTTTTAACGACAGGGAAAAGAGCGTGTGATTGATATGAGGACCAAAAAACTTTCTTTTTCAGCAGCTTGCCGTCTTTGTAGACCTGTTGGGTTAGTACGGTCTTCATCGATCCGTCCGGTTTTTTTTCTGTTATGGTCGGTCCGATCAGTTTTACTTCGCGGCCGTCGCTCTCTCCAAAAAATGAAAACGTCAGCTTTGTTTTTTCTATAGCGGTCTGGACCAATATTTTGCCGGGTGTGTCGTTAATGAATCTTAGGTCGGGGTGGGGCGGGTAAATGGTAGCATCAAATCCCTGCGGGTTGTAATAAGTAACGGGATATGCATGAGGGAACCGCTCTGTTATTGAAAGCCCAGAATATACCGCGGCGCGGAACATGGTGGTGGATATTTGGCAAAGCCCACCGCCAAACTCGGCAACGGTCTTATTCTTTTTGATGACCAGTTCCGGTTTGTAGCCGGTGGTCTCATCCACGGCGCCAAGGGTTTTTACGAAAGAAAATTCCGCGTCTTTTTCAATAAAAACGTTGTTGAACTTTGCGGCGCCAACTTTGATGTTGCTTATCCTGTTCTTCGGGGACCCCGAAAAATTGGATTCTCCTTTTGCAAGAAACTGTGTGATCCCTATGTGCTCAAGCGATTCCTTTGATATCGCCGGCAGCGTTTCGGACACCGCCACCTCGGTTTCCGGGTTTGTCAGTATATTTTTCTGGAGCGCATTATAAGTTTCATCAGTATTGATCTCAATGCCATTGGCGCCGGGTTTTGTTTCGATAATAGTGTTGTTTTCTCCCTGGCCCAGCACGGCATTTGCCGGTTCTCGGTTGATATCAGGGGCGAGATGCATAATGACATCTTTCAGTTTTTCTTCTTTGAAGTGAGGGGAGAGATAGGTGCGGCCTTCGTCTTCTGTAATGACAAAATCAAGCGATTCGAGGATGTCGCTTTTTGAAATACTGTAATTTTTCTTTTCAAAAACAAGGGCATATTTGGTGCCCGCTATTTTTTCTGCAGTTTCGCGCGCAATAAGCGCTTCCCCCTCAGATATCTTCGGTTCCTCCACGGTAACGGCGATCTGGACAGCGCCGGTCGAGAAATGATCTTCCGCAAACCGCTTAATGTCCTGAATAAGCGATGGGCGCGAGATCGTTTTTCCGTTTGACGGAGCATTGATCCAGAATGATTTTGTTTCCGTATTATAATAAATGATCCTATCTTGCACCGGGATCTCGATCATTTTCATTTGTGTCTCTATGAATGTGTCCAGTGTTTTTTTGTCCACCGCAGCCGAAAGAGGAATTTTTTTTCCGACCAGCAGCGCCGCGATGCGCTCTTTCACGCTGGACAAAAACGGTCCCGATCTGCCGACGGCAAGGGCGTCTGTTATTGCCCCCTCGATCTCAAAAGAAGCACCGAGCTCCGGCGGGAGCGCTTTCCACTCATGATCCTTAAATTGCAGAATGAACTCTTTTTGATCAAATGTATGGGCGGCGGCCTCCAGCGTGAGTTTTGCCTCAAATGGCGTCATATTGCTGACGGAAATGTCCGCAATGCTGACCCCGCGCGCAATGTGTTTGTTGTCCATGAACTGATAGAGGGAAAGAAGAACCAGCAGCACAACAAAAGAAATGACAACAATGCTCCCTACGATCGGAAGCGTCCGCGGGCTGAGCGAGATGCCTTCACTCAGTTTATTTTGTATCCATTTTCTCATGATCGTTATTACTAGTATAGCGGAAAAAAACCGATGCCGCAAAAAACGGCATCGGCGCAAGAATAAAAAAGGCTGTTAAACGCTTTTTACCTTGATCTTCTGCGTTTTGAGCCGCGGCAGCCTGAGGGTCAAAATACCGTTCTTGATGGTTGCCACCGCTTTGTTTGAGTCAACATCAAAAGGCAGAATGACCGAGCGGGAAAATGCTCCCCAGTAGCACTCCTGGTAGAAATAATCTTCATCGCGTATTGTCTCGTCTTTCACTCGCTTTCCTTTGATGGTCACCATTTCTTTGGTAACGGTGATGTCAACGTCCTCTGGGCTTACCCCTGCGATGGTTGATTTGATGACGATCTCGTCGTTGGTCTGGTATACGTCGATCGTCAGCTGCCCTTCGAGGGATGCGGGGAGTTGTTCCGCGGGTTCTTTTTCCTGTGGAGCCGGCTTGGACTCCGCAACGGGGTGGAATGTGACCTCTTTTTGCGCGGCTGCCGGTTTTTTCAGCTCTTCGACATAATCCTTTTCCTGGAAATTCTTGGTTATGGTCTTCGGCTGTGTTGCGGGCTCTGATGAAAATTCATCAGTACCGTTGTCAATACGGACGCTCCCCGTGAGACGATCAAAAAACGATTTTTTCTCCGCCATAAAATTATTCTTCTTGTTTAATTATGTAATTAATATTCAAATTCTTGAGATATTGGATCGCTTCAAGCAGAAAAAATGCGCTGAGAAGCAGGAGGATCAATATCAACACAAGGTCTCCAATGGATAGTATAAAATAATTGAAGGTGGTATGCAACACGGTTGCGGCGACCAGCCCATAGCACCACCACTGGCGCATGTTTTTTCCTTTTAACAGCCCAACGGCGAGGATATATCCGAAGATGCCGGATGAAAGAGCGTGCATCATAATGGCGGTGAAAGAACGAAGGATGTTCAGCGCAATGGCCGACCCTGTGTCCACGGTGCTCATTTCGCCGACAACATAAAAGATATTCTCTGCCGCGGCAAATCCCAGTCCCGATACTACCATGTAGACGATCATGTCTATCGGTTCATCGAGCGCTTTTGTCCGGAATGCGAAAATGCGCGGAGGAATATATTTCATGATCTCTTCTATCCCCGCAAGCACAAATAGCCCAACAAAGCCTGTGGTGATGACATTGACTATTTTCTGCCCTCCGGAGGCGCTGAATATATCCTCGAGCACCGAATAGACCAACAGGCTCGCAATGACCGTGAGCCCCCCGCCCATGTAGGTAAGGAAAAGCATCAATCTTGGTTCGGGGTGGTCGTCCCGTGAAAGATAGAACCACAGCCACAAAAGGGTTGGCGCTACTGCGAAAACGATCAATAACGCTTTTGAGGCTACCATAGGTTAGTCGTGAAGGGAGCTCATCTGGCTATCCATTTTTTTGATCTTTTGCGCGATCTCCTCTTGCCGTTCTTTCTCGGCGGCGATGACGTGTTCGGGTGCTTTGCGGGTAAAATCGGTGTTCGAAAGGCGCTCTTCTATCTGCAAAAGGATGTGTTTGAGTTTGCTTTGTTCTTCGGTAATGTGCTCTTTTTCTTTTTTGATATCCAGAAGGCCCTCAAGCGGCATAATGATCTCGCATTCCGCGGAAATGATCTTTCGTGCAGATGTTTTTGTTTCGGCGGTATCCTGGGTCACGGTGACGGCCGATACATGTGCAAGTTTTTGTATCACCGCTTCGTTCTCGCGGACAATTTTCCCAAATTCCGGACCGGTGCGGATGATCAACTCTTTGATCGTGGTGGCAGCAAGGCGATAATCCGCTTTTATACTGCGTGTTTCCTCGACGATCTTTATGATCTGCATGAACTCATTGGCGCCCTCCTGGGGGATCGTTCCGCGGCTGTTTTCGGGCCATGCGGCGACCATAAGCATCTTGTCGGGCTGCATCAGGCTGTTGATGTGTTCCGTGATGAACGGCGCAAAGGGGTGCCAGAGGATAAGCAGTTGCCGGAGAATATAGCGCAGGATGGCATCTTTTGATCCTTCGATCTTTGCGATCTCGACATACCAGTCGGCAAAGTCATTCCAAGTGAATGATTTGAGCGCTTCGATGGCGTATGAAAATTCGTAGTGCTCTAAATTATTAGTGACCTCCGTAAGTGTTGCGTCAAAACGGGAAAGGATCCAGGTGTCGGCAAGCGTTGCGGGCGTTGGTCTTTCGGGAGAGGAGGGCTCCTTCGTGGTGGTAAGGATGAACCGCGAGATGTTCCACAGTTTATTGACGAAGTTGCGGGCTCCGGCAACCTTTTCCTCGTAGAACTTCGCGTCATTCCCGGGAGTGATCCCCGCGATAAGGCTGATGCGAAGCGCATCGGTGCCGTAGGTCTCGATGATCTTAAGGGGATCAATGCCCGTGCCGAGTGATTTTGAGAATTTTTTGCCGCTCTTGTCGCGTAATATGCCGTGGATATACACATCGCGGAACGGTAGCTCGGAAATAGCATAGGTGCTCATAAGGATCATGCGTGCCATCCAAAAAAACAGTATCTCATATCCCATCTGCATCCATGTGGTCGGATGATAGGTCGTAAGGTCACTTGTTTTTTCTGGGTAACCCAGCGTTGAAAAGGTCCACAGACCTGATGAGAACCATGTATCGAGAGTATCGGGATCTTGGAAAAATATATCGCCTTCGGCATGACATTTTGGGCACTTCTGTGGGTTTTTTTCTGAAACGATGGGAATTAGGTCTGTGTTTATGATCCACCCCTCGCTAATCATTCTTCGTATGCCGTTGATATCTGGATAAAGATTTCCGTGTTCATCGCCATGATGAATCGTTCCCATCTCATCTCCCTCTTGGTCTCGGAATAGTTCTGGATTCCAATTTATTTTCTCACCACTACATTTTATGCAATACCATACAGGGATCCGATGTCCCCACCAGATCTGGCGAGAGATGCACCAGTCGTGCAAATTATCTATCCATTGAAAATATGTTTTAGTGAAACGCTCCGGGGTGATGGTGATGGTGTTTGATGAGGCAGCCTCGGGGGTGCGCGCGACAGATTCACGCATGAGGTCTTTCAGGCTTTTGCCTCGTCCCGGGATCTCTTTGTTCACGTTCACGAACCATTGTGTCATCGGGAGCACCTCGATCACATCCCCGAAGCGTTCATGGGTGCTGACATTCTGTACCGACTCCTCTTCTTTGATCATGAGCTCTTCCCGCCGCAGCCATGCAACGAATTTTTCCCGTGCCTTTTCTGCGGTGAGTCCCCGATATTCTGGGCCTGCTTTTTCAGTCATTTTCCCGTCCATGCCGATCACCTGGATCAGCGGAAGGCCGTGGCGCAGAGACATCTCATAATCCACCATGCTGTGCGCGGGTGTCACGCCAACGGCTCCCGTGCCAAAAGCCTGGTCGACCGCGGTGTCTCCCACAATTTTGATCGCAAGCGGCTGTTCAGCCCCCACATCCGCAGTAAAAGTTTTTCCGATGTATTGCTGGTAGCGCGGGTCGTCGGGGTGAACGGCAACGGCGGTATCGCCCAGTTTTGTCTCGGGACGCGTGGTGGCGATCGCAATCGGAAAATCTTTTGAATATTTAAAGGTGTAGATGGCGGCGGTTCGCTCAACGTATACCAGCTCGTCATCGGAACAGGTTGATTGCCCCTTGACCGACCAGTTGACCACGCGGTGTCCGCGCGAGATAAGGCCATCGCGGTACATCTTGATAAATATCTCGTTCACTGCCCGTGAGCGCTGCTCGTCAAAGGTGTAGGCAAGGCGCGACCAGTCACAGCTGGTGCCCATTTTTCGTATCTGTATGAGAATGGTCTTTTTTGATTGTTCGGCGTATTCTCTTATGCGGCGCAACAATTCTTCGCGGCCAAGGTCTTTGCGCGGGTCTTTGATGCCCTCTCCCATGAGTATTTTTTCAACTTTTGCCTGTGTGGCAACTGCGGCGTGATCGGTGCCCGGCACAAGCAGTGTTTTCTTGCCCCGCAATCGCTGATAACGCACGGCAGTATCCATAAGTGCGTTCTCCAGCGCGTGTCCGAGATGTAACACGCCCGTAACATTGGGGGGAGGCATGGCCACCGAAAAAACAGATGCCCTTTCTCCGGGGAGATTGTCGGGGTTGAAGTAGCCGCTCTTTTCCCAGAGCGCGTAAATGGCATCTTCGTTGTCTTGGGGAATGTATGCTGGGGGAAGTTCTTTCATTGACTTTTTTCTTTGTGGATATAACACTCAAAGTGTTGTTTGATAACTCAATAGTAGCAGATAAAACAGGTTACGAAAACACCCGAAAGGAGTACGTATGCCGGTGACGGGAAAGATGCTTGAAGAGCTTGCAAAAAAGATCAGCGAAGCGGAACGGCGTCTTGAAACCGAGGTAAGCGCGTGCGAGCGGTATCAAGGCCAGTCTCCTGTGGAGATCAAAGCACTTTTGGAAAAGGTCGCTGCGGCGCAGAAAGAGAAAAATGCCGCGTATCAGGGGGCTATTATTGCCGTAATGAAGGAAAAGGGCGGGTCTTTGACCGGAGGCGAACTATTTGATCTGATGTGCGATCTTGTGGATGCCATGGGATGGTCGGATCCGAACACCATGCTCACGCGGGCGATCGTTGGAGAGGAACACTGCCAGGATAAATCGATCTCCCTTCTTTGGGCTTTTCTCGCGGAGGTCGAGGGTCTTGTTATAAGAGGCGTTGTCCGCCACGAGAAAGATATTTTTATTTTGGACGAAAAGAAAGGCAAGTAAGAGGTTGCCGCTATGCGTGAATACTCGGAACGGTTTTACCGCCTGTTGATGATACGGGTAAGGGCCGCTATCTGCGACACCATACGTAAAGAGGGCGGCCGCATGTTGCAAGCCGATCTCCAGAAATGGATCCAGATATATAGCGATGAAGAAAAGAGCTTGCGGCGGCTTTCCAAAGACGGCAGTGAAGAGGCGTTCCTCTTCGTGTTCGGGGCCCTCATCCAGCTGATGAGTGAAAAGATCATTACTACTGATCTCGAGGAACAGCATTATCTTCTGAAATCACCCACGGAGGGATAGCATGGCTTCTCCTAAGCGCAGCCGGAAGGCCCCCAAGAAAAAGAGGATGCGGAAGATACTGGATCCGCCGTCGTTGGATCATATTGTGAACGATATTCGCGGCGGAAGAAAGTTCACAAATCCTCCGTCGTACTTCCATATTCTCCGGACGGGCTTTGAGCGCGCCGAAAAACGCCTTATATTCGTCGAAAAAGAAGAGCTGGAAACCGCTCTCATGAAACACTACCAGACAAGGGGCGTGCATATCGCCTTGCGCGACGGGATCGCGGCGAGGTATATCTTCCTTGTGAACGCCAATAATAAAAAATATTACCTGATGTCGAGCTACGGTACGCTGATCGAAGAGATGACGCGTTCAGCGAAAGAATAGATCATACACCCCGCCAAGGCGGGGTTTTTGTTTTGATGCGGTCTTTACCCGGCGGGGCTGACCCCGTTAGGATCTCAGCGGTCAGTGTCCTATATCCAATAGTATAAGGCGAAGCCGCTTTGCTCGCAGTAATGGCATAACGAGGAATATTGAAAAGATATCTAACGGGGTTGACACTGGTGTCCGGCTATTATTGAATGGATGCGGATATTTGAAAACGACAAAGGGAGGGGTTGCCGGTGACAAACGACAAAGATCTAGACGAACAGGTTTTCACGCTTCTTGGGGTGTCCAAAAAAGACAAGAAAAGAAAAAGGATCTACGCGGCCTCGTTTCGCAAGGATGTTGAAGAGGCCATCGCGAATATTTATCACGGCAGAAGGGATGCTAAAACACCCGAAGAAGTGAAAGAGTCCGAGCGCAAGGCGAGAGCGGATATCGACAGGGCGATCGAAAACGATTTGGTTGGAGAACACATCCTGCGCGACGGTCGTTCCGTCATTCTTATGTATACCAGGTGCTAACACAAAAAGCCCCCCTATCGGGGGCTTTTATTTTTTGTAAGAGAGTTAGTAGTAAAATTTTCCAGCGATGCGCATGTTGGGGTTCGCCTCGATCGTTTCTGCCGATACAGATCTGAGGTGCAGGGCCGCGTTGTATGCGATGGGGGCGGCGTTGTCGGTATAAAATTCTTTTTTGGGAAAGAATACGCGCATACCCGGCAGTTCTTTTTTGACGGATTTTTTTAGCGACGATTGCAGGGCGGTATTTGCCGATACTCCCCCTCCTACCAGCAGTGTGCGTGCGCCGTAGTGCCTCATGGCTTTGATGGTCTTTACCGTGAGCACCTCCACAATGGCTTCCTGCGCGGAAGCGCAAAAATCGGCTATTTCTTTTTGTGAGAGTTCGTTTTTATCTTTATGAAGATCCTGGAGTGTATACAGCACGGATGTTTTAAGCCCGCTAAAACTAAAATCGAAGTTCTTAAGATGGATCATGGGGCGGGGGAATGCAATAGCATCTTTTTTTCCTTTTTTTGCCGCGCGCGATACGATGGGCCCTCCCGGGTATCCGAGCCCGAGGATCTTGGCTATTTTATCAAACGCTTCTCCCGCGGCATCGTCGCGGGTTTCCCCGATGATCTTCATGTTCTTTTTCTCGTCGATCAAAACAAGCTGCGTGTGTCCGCCCGAGACGATAAGCGCCATGGCAGGGAATAACACTTCGGGATTTTTTTTATTAAGAATAGCGCTATAAATATGCGCCTCTACGTGATTCACGGGCACGAGCGGGAGTTTGGTGCTGCGGGAAAGCTCCTGCGCAAAGCGCACACCGCGCCAAAGCGCGGGAGAGAGTCCCGGCCCCACCGTAATGGCAATTGCGCCGATCTTGTCGATCCCTACCTTTGCTTTTTTAAGTGCTTGCGCAAAACAAACCGGAAGATTTTTTTCGTGTTCGCGCGCGGCAAGCGACGGCACTACGCCGCCGAAAGGCGCGTGTATTGCCACCTGCGAGGAAACCACATTCGAAAGTATCTTGTATTTAGTTTTTGACGAAAACTCAAGGACGGAAATTGCTGTTTCGTCGCATGAGGTTTCGATGCCGAGGATGTACATAATTTTAGCTCGTTAGCTCGATAGCGGGGGCTTGGCTCGTTAGGATTAAAACGCCTCCAGCTACAAATAATACCTGTCTTTTTTGTCTTTTTCAATGATAAATGGCATAATTATTGTAATGTTTCGCATTTAAACGAGCTATATGAAATGTTTGCCCCTTAATTTGGAACAGCTAAATGTTTAAAAAGAAATTACTAAAATCGACTCCATACTTTGCGGCCATAATCACAGGCGGAATTTTTTATTCTCTAGCTATATTACTAGATGAAAAGTTTTATGATTTACTCATCAATATTTCAGCAGCCTTTTTTGCCATACCATTATTATATTTTTTTTATGAAACAGCGAAATCTTTTTCTCACAAAAAACTAAACAGAGAAATTTTTGATTATGCAAAAATGCAGGTGGACAGAGAGTTGCTGTCAATTTTAAACCAACTTCAAAAAATAGTTTTTACACTTGAAGAAAAAGATTTCTCAAATGAGGCAGTTAATAAATTCCTTTCGTGCAAAAAAGAGGACTTAGAAAACAAACTTCAAACAAACAGATATCTTGGATTTCAAGTTTTTAAACACTGGGAAATTAGCGAAAAAGGCTTACACGATTTATTAAAAAATCCATTTATCCTCGAAAGAATGGAAGATGAGCAAATCACAGCTGTTATCGGTATTTTAAAAAGCCTAAGAGATATTGAGGCAATTCAAAAGATAGATGAGCTATATATTGAAGTAGATGAAATTGCAAAAGGCTATAAAATTCAAAGTGGAATTGAGATAAGCTCAGAAAATAAAAAATTTCCAGACAGACAAATGCTATTAAAACATTTAGCTAAAGATAAATTTGTCGTTTACGACTTCGGCGACATACCAAAATACAATTTGGAAAAATGTCTTAAGTATTTCAAAGTTAATAATAAACTTACAAAGTTGTATGCTGAAGTCATTTTTGATCTGCTCAAAGATATTAACTGTTGGCTAGATACAACGGGCTTAGAATTTATAATTGACACGAAAATGTTTAAAATACGGGGCAAGCACGTCACTTAACACTCGATATCTGCAAGAGCTAAAGCCACATCCGCTAAGGCGGACGTCGGATATGGCGAAACCTTAAACGAAGTATTCTATGAAGAAAAAAAGCGTTTTATTTGTCTGCACGGGGAATGTATTCCGCAGCATGAGTGCGGAGTATTGTTTGAAGCAGCTCCTGTCCGACCGGGGGATAAAGGGATGGCGCGTGAGCTCTGCGGGCATTGAGGCAATGCCCGAGCCCGTGCATCCGAAAACTCTTGAGGTATTGGAAAAACTCGGGATACAAAAAATAGAGCACAAACAAAAGAAGCTGACCAAAAAAATGCTGGAAGACAACGATGTGGTGGTGGCGATCGCAAAAGATCATCTCGATTTCATACAATTGAAGCTTCGCCACCCGCGGGTTCTGCTGTTCAATGAGCTTGCGCTGCGCCAGCGAACTTCCATCTGGGATATTGAGGATACGGTAAAAGACTACAAAACCAACCGAAAGGCCGTCGAAAAACAAATAGAAAGAACAGTGAAAGAGATCCATCGCAAGACCCCGCAACTATTCCAGAATATTTCCGAGCGGTTCTATCTATTCAGTGATTTTATGAATGGCCTGATATCTCACCGCAACGGTTACCCGTTCATCACGCTGTATGAAACAAAGAACACGATCGCGTTCATGTCCATCGATATTCCTTCCAAAGAAAGCGGACACGTTCTTATTATACCGAAGAAACGGTATGCGGATTTTTCGGAGATCCCCGCAAAAACACGCAACGAACTGCTTGAGGCGATACAGAAAATAGGGAAGGCCGTTGGCGTGTATCACGGCGGGTATAATATCCTTCTTAACAACGGTGCGGATGCGGGGCAATATATTTTTCATGTGCACTTCCATGTCATTCTTCGGAAGCGCAATGACGGCGTTATCATCGAATCATGGAACCGCCGGAATATCAGCAAAAAAGATTTTATCAAACTCAACGACCGGCTCAAAAAAGAGATACAGCGCTCCGTTGTCGAGTAAGGCTTGGGCGGCTTTATTTCTAATGCATAAAAAAAGAGCGGTGCCTTTGGGCCCGCTCTGTGGTTGTTGGCCGTTATTCTTTTTCGGCCAATGCGAGTATCATCTCTTTGATGCTTTTGATTTTATATAGCGCCGCGTTCAAGGTGTCCAGCGCCCGGGGAGAAAGAAAGCCCGGGATCGCCTCGTATTCTGCCACACCTGCCTTGTATTTTTTCAACATTTTTCCAAGGCGCCGTATCGTTTGGATCGCCTCCGAGCGATTGATGACCTTGTCGCATTTCTGGCAGAAGAAAATATCGCCGAACCCAAAACGATTGGCGATTTGGTTATCAAACCACAGATTCGACCGGCACTCAGGACACTGCAGATATTTTTCGTGTTCCTCGTACATCCGCCAGCATTTTTCTGCTTCGATCTCTCCGTCGGGTACGCAGACATTTTTTGACTGGACGCATATTCCATTGCATCTTCGGTCGCAATCTTTGTGTGCCTTCATTCACCCCCCTTTGATTTATGTTGTGCTGGGAAAGAACAAACAATTACAGTAGTTACCATAGCGAGCTTCACTGATTTTGTCCAGCACTTGGCTTGACCCCGTTACACTCTCAGCGATGGATGCTCTTTATTCATTCTCATCAAGCGAGGCCACTTCGTCGCGTCTGACGTGACTTCGTATGTCTCTTGTGATCACAGAAAGAATGCTAAAAAGAGTGTAACGGGGTTGATTTTTTCAATAACTATGGATATAATTTACCCCGTGAAATAATTTTGCTTTTTGGCAAAATTATCGCTCTGCGATATTTCACAGGGTAAATCTGCAAAAGTAAAAAACTTTTCATTTTTCGTTTTTAACTTTACACTTATCATATGGCCCTATCGTCTAGTGGTTAGGACATGAGGTTTTCAACCTTATAACCGGGGTTCGATTCCCCGTAGGGCTACTAATAACAAAACACCCGAAAGGGTGTTTTGTTATTAGCGTGCTTACAAGAAAAAATGGTATACTGGTGTTGATAAATAATTATGGACAAAAATCGTTTCAAAATAGACATAAGCCGTTTGGTCGGCATGATCGCTATCGTGATCATGGCAATGGGGATTGTGACCGAAGCGCTCCATCTGTGGGAGTATCTTATGGAATACTGGGAGACGCCCCAAGGAACGATACACGAGATAACTCATAATGATCTCAGATCTGACATAGTGGCGGATGCGCTGATCACGGCTCTCATGGTTTTCGCGGTTTTTATTATGTGGTTTTATTACCGGAGATTCCAGGCGGCGCAAGAAATGTACCGGATATCGGAGGAAAAATTCAGAGCACTTGTTGAGTCTTCTCCCGATTGCATCAAATATCTTGATGTGAAGGGAAAACTATTATATTTGAGCCCGGGAGGTCTTGCAGAGCACAAGCTCTCGAAAATGGAGGACGGTGTGGGGTTTGATTATATGGCGACCATCGAAAAAGAATATCATCCGCGGGTTGCCGCGGCATTTTCCGAGGCGCTCAAAGGAAAGACCACAACGTTCCCCATCAAGCATGTATCGGGGGCATGCACGCGTGATTGGTGTTCTTTGACGCTTGCGCCGGTAAAGAACAAGAGCGGCGAGGTGATAAGCGTGTTCGGCGTTTCGCGGGACATTGATATCCTGAAAAAAAATGAGGAGCATCTCGCGCTCGACAAACAAACGCTTGAGGGATTTTTAAATAGTGCGGGTGAGGGCATTGTGGCCATCGACCGCACCTGGAGCGTTACTCTTTGGAGTGCTCAGGTAGAGATCATCTCCGGCATCAAAAAAAATCAGGCTGTCGGGAAGCCATTCCGTTCTCTTTTGCGTTTTATTAATGGGGGTACGCGGGAGGAAAATATCACGGCCATTGAAGAAACGATGTTGTATAATAAGATAGTTTTTTTTCCTGAACACATGGTTCTGGTAAGGGGTGATGGCACTGAGGTCCCGATCGGGGGAAGCGCTGCTCCTTTGCTCGGCTCAGATGGCGGCGTGATCGGGGCGGTGGTGATGTTCTCGGACACCTCTCTGAAACAGAATGTGCAAATGATCTCCTCCGAGTTCGCCTATGCTTCGCATCAATTGCGCACCCCAGTGACCAGGGCATTGTGGTATCTTGAAATGGCCATGAGCAAAAGTGCATGCGATGATATCAAAAAAGATGTTGCGGTGGCGTTCGAGGCAATGCGGAGCGTCCAGAAGCTCTCCACAGAGTTGGTAGACGTTGCCGGTATCGAACAGAATATGGTGGTTCCCGAGTTTGAGATCGTTAGGGTAAAGGATGCCATTGCGGATGCGGTTCTTTCTCTCGAAAAAATTGCCGCAGCAAAGAAGGTATCCATTTCCGTGACGCCCACTTCAGAAGTTTTTGGCGTGAAGACGGACAAAAAAATATTTCAGCGCATTCTCACGGAAGTGCTTGAAAATGCAGTGAGCCATAGTCCCGAAGGGAAGGATGTTATTGTGCGCACGATGCAGACACAGGGGGCGTTGCTGGTCGAAGTGGAAGATTTCGGGGAGGGTATCGCGCAAGACCAGCAGGCGTTGGTGTTCAATAAGTTTTTCAGGGGGTATGACTCAAAAACGCGCGAGACGCCCGGCGCGGGACTTGGTCTTTATATCGCGCAACGCTATGCGCAGTTGTTAAAAGGAAGGCTGTGGTTCCAGTCGGTCCCGGGAAAAAGCACCATTTTTTATCTTTCGCTTCCGCTTCCCATTGCTCCCAAGATCACTCCTTTTTAGGGGATTGTTGCCTCAAACGACAAAACCCGCGTAGTTGCGGGTTTTGTGTTATGTAGTATGATAAGGAAATTATGTGTCTTACAATTCCGGCACAGGTCATAAAAAAAGAAGGCGATTGGGCCACCATCAAAGACGCAGCTTCCGTGCGGAGGGTGAACGTTTCTTTTGTTCCGGGCGTGAAGGCTGGTGACTGGCTTCTTTACGCTACTAATACCGCGGTACGGAAGATATCCAAGAGGGATGCCCGCGAGATCATCGAGCTTTTGGAAAGCTATCACCCGAAAGCCGACCCTGCGAAACTATCAAAAAAATACAAGGATATTATCACGCACTCAAAGCACCACGAGCTGACCCAAAAAGAGATCATTTATTTGTTGAATACGAAGGATATCGAGGAGGAGGCATTGTTTGCCGAAGCCGATGTATTACGCAAGACCTATATCAAGGATTTTATCTGTGTCCATGGCATCATTGAATTCTCGAACTGGTGCAAGAATGATTGCGTATATTGCGGCATACGTTCCGCAAACCGGCATCTTAAGCGGTACCGCATGGCACCGGATGAGATCGTGAGAACTGCCGTTGATGCGGTAAAAAAAAGAGGGTACAAACTGCTGGTGCTGCAATCGGGGGATGATGATTGGTACACCGACGAGATACTCGCGGATATTATTTCCCGTATCAAAGAAAAAGCACAGGTGTTTATTTTTATGAGCGTCGGCGAGCGGAGTAAGATCTCATATCTTAAACTGAAAAAAGCGGGTGCTTCGGGTGTGCTGCTTCGTTTTGAGTCGTCAAACTCAAAGCTGTTCAAGTATTTACATCCGCGCGGGAAAAAACTTTCAAATCGTCTTACACTTTTGCGCTCTATGCGGGCGATGGGATATTTTATTGCAACGGGTTCGTTGGTGGGGCTCCCCGGACAAAAAACAAGCGATCTCGCCGATGATATTCTGCTGATGAAGCGATACGCAAATATGGCAACGCTTGGGCCATTCATTCCTGCGCCGCATACTCCGTTTGCCGCACAGAAGAAAGGAAGTATCGAGATGACGCTGAAAATGATCGCTGTACTGCGTCTTATCACAAAAACAGCCCGAATTCCTGTGGTGACGGCGCTTGAAACGATCGGCGGGGAAAAGATACGCAAACGCGCGCTGATGGCAGGCGCCAACTCGCTGATGTTCAATATAACGCCAAAGCGGTATCATAAACTGTATTCTATTTATCCCGGGAAACGCTACGAGGAAAAGAATATCTGGGAAAAATACGGATTGTATAAATCCGAGGAAAGCTATGCTATGCTGGAAGACCGGATGCGGTCCGAGATAAAAAGAACCAAAAAGAACTGATGTCTGTTGCTATGAAAAACACACAAGAGATCATAGACGAAAAAAAGATAGAAAAAATACTTGTAGCGACCGCACGGCCGTCAAAAAAGGTTGTGGAGCGCATCCTTGCAAGGGCTCAAAAGAAAAAAGGGCTTTCGCTTGCTGATGTCGGGTATCTTATCAACGTGAAAGACGGGAAATTGTTGCGGAAGATATTTGCGGCAGCGGGAAAAGTGAAGGACGAGATCTACGGCGAGCGTCTGGTGTTGTTTGCGCCGCTGTATCTTTCGAGCTATTGCGTGAATGATTGTGCATACTGCGGTTTTCATGCCCGCAATAAAGCGCCGAGAAAAAAATTGGCCATGAAAGAGGTCGCTCGCCAGACCCGCATACTGGAAGATATGGGACACAAGCGCTTATTGCTCGAATTCGGGGAGCATCCGTTGATGAATCCTATCGGGTATGTTGTCAATGTGATAAAAACTATTTACAGAACAAGATCAAAAAAGGGTGCGATCCGTCGCGTGAATGTGAATATCGCCGCAACATCCGTGGCGAATTACCGGAAGCTGAAGAAAGCGGGCATCGGCACCTATCAGCTATTCCAGGAAACATACCACCGCGCAACATATGCGCAGCTGCATAAGGGGCCAAAGGCAAGTTATGAGCGCCAGATATTTGCGCACGATAATGCTTTTGCGGGCGGTATTGATGACGTGGGGCTCGGGGTGCTTTTTGGGCTGTACGATTATCGCTTTGAGGTGCTCGGGCTGGTATCGCACGCGCAGTATCTTGAAAAAAAATTCGGGGTTGGCCCGCACACGCTCTCGGTGCCGCGTTTTCAGCCGGCATCCTCGGTAGGAATAAAGCTTCCATATGCGGTAAGCGAGCGGGAGCTTTTGAAGATCATCGCGGTGCTGCGTCTTGCGGTGCCGTATACAGGAATGATCATCTCAACGAGAGAGCGGCCGGAAGTGCGCAGGCAGGCATTCCGGATCGGCATTTCTCAGACCAGCGCTGCATCGCGCACGGCTCCCGGAGGATATGGAAAAACAAAAAATCTTGAACAATTCAAAACCGCCGACCACCGTTCCATGGGAGAGTTCATCAGGAGTCTTTTAAAGGAACGGTATATCCCGAGTTTTTGTACGGCATGTTACCGCACCGGGCGCACCGGAAAAGCGTTCATGGAGATCGCAAAGCCGGGGAATATCCATAATTTTTGCAGACCGAATGCGATCCTCACTTTTAAGGAATATCTTGAGGATTATGCCGATGAGGCGATAAAAAAGGAAGGAGAGCGGGTGATCAAATCTTATTGTGCGAAGATCCCGAGTCCGCGTATCAGGCAAGAAACCGCCGTGCGGCTGCTGCGCATAGAGAACGGCGAGAGAGATCTCTATTTCTAATTTTTCTTGTTATTGGGTTCAATAAATAACCCCGGCTTTGCGGCCGGGGTTTGTAAGCACCTCCTTTTTGTGGTGGTAGTTGTTTTTGGATGTACATTATGTAACCAGAATTTTTTCTACGCTTTTGTTTGTGTACACCGGTGCCAGCTCCCATTCTCCGGTTTCGGGGTTCGTGGTATGCAGGTCTCCGCTGCACACTTCGCATCTGCTCCAGATGCGCTCGCATTTGTTGCAGCAGTATTCACCGTCGCCCATAAAAAACAGATACCCGCCGCAGACACACTTGAGCTCAAGCATGGGAAGCCTCCGAGTTTGGATTTTTAAAGATATATAACTATAAAATATTTTTTATATTTGTCAATTATACGTCGTGGCTGTTTTTGAATATGGAGACTTTCTAAAAATTCAGCCGGATTACTATCCTTTTAAGATCTTTGCGAAGAGGATTGGCATGGTTCCATTTCTCTGGAGCAAAGGGCTGGGCAAATGCTTGAGCAAGACCTGTCCGCCCCGTTAGGAATCTTTGCGATATTCATAGTTATGTCGATACCGCGAGCGGAGCGGCTTCGCCTTACATTATGCAAAAAAGATGCCCATTGCCGAGATTCTAACGGGGCCCGCCATGCGCCTTTTCCCCGGTATATCCATAAGAGATATTTAGACTGCAAAACTTTGTTAGAGATGAAACCATGTGAGGGCTATGGCAGGCGGGGCGCGGTGGATCGCCGGGATGAGCCGACGCGTGTCCTAAAAAGATAATGACGAACGGTGTTGACTTATTTCTTGAGTGGTATAGTTTCTAAGGTAGGATACCAGGTCTTTCACAATACCAGAGCGGAGGAGGAACGACCACATGCCAAACGAAAAACTGCTGGATGAGCTCATCAATGGCACGATCAGTCTGGGAGAATATCTGATCGCACAGCACACGATTGCGGGCATGAAAGACACGCCCAGAATCGCCCCGAATTTCGAAGAGGCGAAGAAGATCATCAACAAGGCCACAACCGTTATCTCGGCTTTGCACGGCGAGGGAGGGGCGTTCATCGCCTGTGACCGGTACGCTACGATCATGAGTCCGAGCTTGATGGAGACGGTGATTCCCATTGTGCACAAGGTCGCCATTTTGGACGACGATCTTGCCTGCGGAGTTGCGGGATCGATGTCAATGGCGATGGAGCTTTTGGTGGTCGCGGAACTCGAGTTCTACAATGCGCTCAAGAGACGCGACGGGAAGCCCCTTCCGCTGGCGACGAAGGTGTTCAAGATCGCCTCGTTCCTGAGGCAGTTCGCTCCGCTTGCGATGCAGGGTGGTCCGTTTGCGACACCGCTGCTCGTCGGCTACGAGCGCAAGGAAAAGAAGTTCAAGATCTTGGAGCTGGACCCGATGGGCATGACCATCGACTGGACCTACAAGGGTCATCACACGATGGGCTCAGGCCGCAGCGGCATGATCGCCCAGAAGTCGCGTATCGACAAGGCGGGGAAGCACCCCGATCAGTTCACGCGTGAGCAGGCGCTGGAGGATCTCATTCTCTATCCGCTGCTCCACACGTACGAGGCCGATCCCGGGTCCGGGTTCGACATGCACCGCGATGTGTGGCCGCTCGTGATCGAGGTCACCGCCGCCGGTGCCAGTTTCATTCCCAAGGAAGAAGTGAAGGAGCGCGTACTGCATATCGTTTCAACGCTTCCCAAAACCAGGGACGAGAGGAGGTAATCATATGAATCAACGGAATATGGTGCGGCCTCTCGGGCCCGAAGAATTCGAAATGATGAAGACGTTCCTCGAGCAGGCGCTTCTGCACGCACCTCCGTGCGTCGCGGTCTCATGCGAAGAGGGAATCTTGTTCATTACTACGAACCGGAAGATGCGCCTGGTGCGCAAGGTGTTCGAGGTGCACCATCGTTTCGCGGGAGCTGGCGTTGGTTCCCCCGCGTCCATCGAGCGCTACCGCAACTTCATCATCACCATGGCGGATCGGTACCAGTATGAACAGTCTCTATTCGGCGCCCGCGAGTTTGCAGGCAACATCTCCAAGGTGATCCAGGATATCTTCCGCCAGGGCGGAGGCGAACCGTTCAAGTTCGTCGTCGCGCGCGTCGGCAGTATTCCCAAAAAGGACACGCTGGTCGAGATCACCTGTGACGGCGGGTATGACGTCGAGGACAAGTTCATCGTGCTGGGCCAGATCGCCAACGGTAACCGGCGGTTTGCTTCCTATCTTGCAGAGCTTGGCGATGATCGCGCGGAGGTCGAGACGAACGAAAATTTCATCGTGGATCTTCGCGCTGCATACAAGGCGGCTTTCAAAAACGCCGCACAGGATGGCACACACATTACGTTACGGGAGGCTCTCTCCATCTACTTCCAGGAATGGAAGAAGGCGGAGGGTACCCGTTCCGGCGACATCCCAATCGAGGCGGCGCTTCTTGCGCGCACGCCGGCTGACGCGAGAGGAAAGCGGCACTATCGGACGCTTTCGCTCGAGGAAGCAAAACGCATCATTTCCGAGAAGGAATAATAAGCACACTATTTTTATAGGACAACATCCCCTGCTACGGCGGGGGATTTTTATTTTTTTATTGACCCCGTAAATTCCTACGAAGCAGGAATTTTGTTACACAAAATTATTTCATAGTGTTGACAAGCTGGACAAAATAATTTTATCGTGATGGATAGGACATAGTCCGTTCACAATCCCATATAGCGACAAAGGAGGTAGCACCATGGCAAAGCGCGCAGCCGTAAGGGCAGCTGTAAAGGAAAAGGCGAGTGTGGCTTTTGACACACTGTTTTTCAGGAAAGAGCTGAAGGCGGAGATCGCATCTCTCAAGAAGAGCATTACGAAGCTTCTCGAGGATATCGCAAAGCAGAAGGGTGAAGCTTCCGCGCAGGCAAAGATTGCCGGCGAGATGGAAGCGCGGCTCACGGAGTCCAACCGGGCCCTGGAGGCGCAAATCGCCAAGAACCAGACCGATGCTCAGGAGAGCATCGCCGGGCTGAAGCGGTCCCTTGAGGAGAAGCAGGAGCATCTTGAAAGACTCGAGGGGTTGCTTGAAGGAAAGCGCGAAGAGATCCAGAAATTGGAGGATCGTCTCGTCACCGAGGCGGCAAATCTCCAGAGGGCGCTCGACGAGCATCGCGTTACGCTGTCCAACCAGCGCAAGGATCTTACGGCGCAGGCCAAGAAGGAAGCGGATACCCGCGAGACGGGGATGCGCGAGCACATCAAGCGCTTGGAGCGCGAACGCACGGGCATTCTTGCCGACAACGAGAAACATGTTGCGACCATCAACCAGATGAAGGACCTGCTTGCGAAGCAGAAGGACGCCATCAAGAAGCTGAAGGAGGATCTTGATAAGCTGATGGCTCCCGCGCTGCTGTTCGCGGTGTTCGATCGCATGATCGACGCCGACTCCGCGGAGGTTTATTTCCGCGGCGAAAAGCGCATCGTGGGCATCCATAGCGATTGCTCGACGATCACGCAGGCGAAGTTTGGCCACACCGTCATTCTCGACGGCGGGGCGAATGTCATCCTCGAGTTCCGGGACGAGCCGGCGGCAACGTTCGGTGAAGAGTGCACGTTCGTGCAGATCTACGAGGAGTTCAAGGGCCACATCATGGTTGCGACGCGCATGGACGCGAATCGCGTGATGCGTGCGGCATACACTCTCGACATCAATTCGTTGAAGGCGGGGGACCATCTCCTCTACGAGCCGAAGCAGGGCATCGCGTATTACAAGCTGCCCAAGCTCGAGTCCGACAAGCTTTTGGAGGAAGAGATTCCTGACGTGTCTTTCAGCGATATCGGCGGCCACGATGATCTTATCAAAAAGATCATCGAGGAGTTCGAATACCCCTACCTGTATCCCGAGATGTACGCGCTGTTGAAGACGAAGGCGCCCAAGGGTCTTCTGCTTTCCGGTCCTCCGGGATGCGGAAAATCCATGATCGCGAAAGCGATCGCGTGCGAAATGATCAAAAGGGGCTTCAAAAACCAGACCGGCGAGAAGCAGAAGGCCAAGTTTTTCCTGGTCAATGGCCCTGACCTGATCAACAAGTACGTCGGCGAATCGGAGCGCAACTTGCGCGAACTCTTTGCCAAGGCCCACGAGGCAACGCGGCAGGGGTTCCTTGCGATCATCTTTTTCGACGAGATCGACTCGTTGCTTCCCATGCGGGGCAGCGGCATTTCGTCCGACATCGAAAAGACCATCGTTGCACAGATGACGACGCTCTTGGACGGCATGAAGGAGATCCAGAACATCATTGTCGTCGGTGCGACCAACCGCCCCGAACTTTTGGACCCCGCGATCCAGCGCCCCGGCCGGCTCGACCTGCACTTCCACGTTCCCCGTCCGAATGAGGAGAACGCCCGGAAGATCTTCGAGCTGTACCTGACTCCCGACCTTCCCTTCCATCCGCAGTATTTTGTGGATACGTTCGTGTGGCACGATTGCTTTGCGCCCCGCGAAGAGTGGGAAGAAGGAAAAGAGGGCAAGCGGTGTGAACGCGAGCTTTCCAAGGATCCCAAAAAGATCACAAAATACTTCATCGATCGCATTCTCGCGCGCATTTACTGGGACGGTCGTGTGATCCAGTTCAAGTCGACGAGCGGCAAGTCGATCACGATCGACAACCGGTTTGTGCGGCTGACCTTTGTCGAGAACGACACCAAGACGTTCTATTTCAAGGACTTCACTTCGGGCGCGATGTTCAAGAACATCACCGACCGCGCAAAGAAAAAGGCGATCGTTGAGTTCGTCGACGCAAAAAAGGCGGCCGAAGAAAAAGGTCTTCCGTTCACCGAGAAAAATCCTGTGATCCGCACCAAGCATTTCTTGGATGCGGCCGAGGATGAGTTCAGGGAGCGCGGATCGCTGCCCAATACGGTAAATCCGTCCGAATGGAGCAAGCTGGTCGGCGACGGAAGGCGTCTCGTGGTCAACGTTGAGATCTTGCAGCAACACAAGACCGGCAACGGGGACGATGAGCCCTCCAAGGAAAACGTTCTCCCTGGTGGAGACAAGAAGAAGGGCGGCGGAGGAAGCCGCGTCATTTAATCATCAGAAAGATCAAAAAATACAAGCCCCGGACAACGGGGCTTTTTCTTTTGCGGTAGTGTTGTTATTTAGTTAATTTTGTCAGATTTCCAAAGATGATTTTTATATAAAAAATGCACTAAAGCGAAGCGGCTGCATCTCTCGTTATCGAATAAACAATATCCATCGCCGGGAATCATGTGGGGTTGACAGGTAAAAATCATAATGCGTATAGTGAAAGTGAGTCATAATGCTCGTTCACAACAAATACGGAGGATGAGATGAAGAGACAGATTATTCTTTCGACCGAGAACGAATATGATGCAATGTTCAAGTTGCTGAAAGAGGGCGACGAAGACCGCATCATGGAACATTTGCGGGGCGCGTCCGAAGGCGACAAGCATCTCGAGGAATACCTTGACTGGATGTATCGTATCCGGAAGCATCCCTCGAAGGATTCGCGTGAGGAGCAGCGCTATACGCTCCTGAACCTTTTGATGCATTTGTTGATGGTGGAGGTCGGCAAGAACGGACTGGTAACCCCTCTTTCCGCGGATTTCAGATACAATATCTGGGGGTACAATGGTTTCCGGTTCTATATCGACCACTATCATCCGGAGTATTCCGCTCCCGAGTGCTCATCGGTGCGCGATCTTCTGCGCCACAATCTTGCGGGCGACAGTATTATGGAAGCGGCTCGCGATGCGCTTGCGAAAAGGTTCGAGTTGTACGACGACATCGTTGTCATGAAGAACAACACCGACGGCAAGGGCAACAGCTATGGCGCCCACGAGAATTTCATGATCTCGCCGAACCTGTATTATCTTCTGACGCGCGCCAGAACCAACCGCGAGCAGTCCTTGTGGATGGCATTTTTGATCGCGCGACAGATCATCGCGGGCGCCGGTAAGGTGGGATGCGAACGGCAGGGTTGTTCCGCTCCGGGACGGTTTGAGATCGCCCAGCGGTCCGACTTTATCTATACCACGCACTCGCTCGATACGATGCAGAACCGGCCCATCATCAATACCCGCAATGAACCGCACGCCGACGGCGAAGAGTCCCGGCGGTTGCATGTCATCATCGGGGACGCAAATCGTTCCCAGTGGTCCAACTATCTCAAGTTCGGCACCGCGCTGATGGTGCTGCAGATGCTCGAGGAAGGGTTTATCAAAGAAGACATCGTGGTCGAAGACCCGGTGACGGCAACGCACGAGATCTCGTGCGATCTTTCGGTCAAAAAGCCGGTCATACATCTTGCCGGGCGGTCCGCGTGTTCGGCGCTTGATCTCATGGAGTTTTTCCATGGAAAGATGCAGGCATTTCTTCCCCGTTGCGAGGGCGCTTGCAGAGAGGAATTCTCCGACATCGTTGATAAGTGCGGGTTCGTGCTCTCCTCCTTCAAAGAGGACAAGCACAAGGACCTTGCACAGTATCTCGATTGGCCGGCGAAGTTTGTCATTTGCGAGAACCGCGCATTAAAGAAGAAGATCGCCTGGGATCATCACGATATTCGGATGACGGACTTCCAGTATCATTACCTGAATCCGAAACGCGATCTGTTCTCGAGTTATAAGAAGATCATGGGAATGCAGGATATCGTTTCCGAGCAGGAGATCGCGGAAGCTCTTTCGGTGCCTCCGTTGACGCGGGCGTTCATACGCGGCACGTTTCTCAAGTATCTTTCCAAAGGGGTCACCGAGATGGATTGGACCATGGTGGCCATCCGCGGAAAAGCGATCGGCGACAACAGAAAGATCTTCTCTGAAACAGTGTATCGCCTGCCTGACCCTGCGTATCCCTCGACCGCCGAAGAAGCGGTGCTGGAGGAGTCGCGGATCAAGAGCTTTGCTGCAGCACTGGGGCAGTAACATCATGCGTATGCATGGTATTACATACAATCCCAACGGGAGGTCGGTCAGATGACACAGAAGAAAGAACAGGAAAAGAAGCCTGAAGGGGATCCGAATCCCCCTCCTTCCCCGGCACCGCCGGGGAGAGATGGCGTCCAGACGGACAAGGATGCGCTCGATGCGCTCGATGAGGAAGTGGACGGCATGCTGGAGAGAAATGCGCAGGAATTTCTGCAGAAGAAGAAGTCAAAGGGTGGTGAATAATATATAAATAAAGGGGCGGACAGCCCCTTTTTATTTTTTGATAATTGCATGTTCTTTTCTTGATTTTATTACTTCACCTGCTATGCTATCAGCGGAATTTGAACATTAAAAATCCTATACGAGGAGCATGCTATGAGGAACAAAGACCAGATCAGAAGGATATTCGGTCTTGAATCGGAGATATTGCCGCAGTATTTTATTCGGGATGCGAACGGAAATCTCCAGTTTTCCAATATCGTTCCATACGAACCGGCGCTCACAATGCCGCCTTCGGAGCAGGAAGTCCCTGCGGCCGTTTTTCTGTTGTTCTTGCACAAGACGATACCCGGGGTGGAGGATACCTCCAATTACCGCATCTTTTTGCCGGAGAACGAGTGTCTTATTTATCCCGACATGGGACATGTTGAGGCAACCACCCCCGAGTGCCTGTCGCCGAAAGATGTCGTGCGCTATTCCGTTGCGCTTCGCCGTTTTTTGCTGGAGTATCTCGCGAAGTTCAATGCAGACCTGCCAAGCGGCGAATTAACCCTTGTGCATAATACCGGTGAGTTTCCCGATGATGTACCGATCGATTTCTCCAAAAGTCCTCTTACGCGCGGTGCGCACGAGAATTATTCAATTCCGGTCGAGGCTCTTCACGGCAAACGGTTTCATCATATCGAGCATTGGCTTCGTGTCTTTGGCCGCGGGCTTTCGTCGTTCTTTGTGACGCGCCAGATCGTGTGCGGTAATGGTGCGGTATATCCTGAGCGGGACGCATTTTTGCTTTCCCAGCGCTCGCCTTTCATCGTAGAAGAGGAGAACAGTACCACCACCTCATCGCGGGCTATTCTGAACACAAAGCCGGAACCTCTCTCTGACGGCAATCATTTGCGTCTGCATGTCATCATGGGAGACGCAAATATGGCTGAGTGGAGCGTATATCTCAAGTTCGCGCTGACCTCCATCGTGCTCTCTATGCTCACGGACGAATATTTGGTCGGCGATTATCTGGACAAGGTGAATGTCCTTGGCAATAAGGTGCAGGCACTGCAGCGCGTGTGTTTTGACACCACGTGCAAGGAAAAGAATATTGAGGTTGTCCGGGGCAATTATCGCGCTGCCATTTCGGCGCTCGAACATCAGGTCCAATTCCTGGAGCTCATGCAGGATTACGGACGCCATACCCAGCTTCTTCCCTGGGAAAAGGATGCGATACAGAAATACGCATATATTCTTCGGTGTCTGGACAGAGGGGATGAAGAGGCGCTGTCGGATAAGCTGGACAGGTGCATCAAAAAGAAATATCTGACGCGCTTTATGCAGAAAAAGAACATCACTTCTTTCCGGGATCCGCGGTGCGCGATGTACGATCACCAGTTCCATGAGCTTCATCCGGATCGCGGCATTTTCCTGAAACTTCAGGAGAAAAATCTGGTCCAGCGCATCACCACTGAGCGGGATATCGAATGCGCCATGCATTATCCGCCGCCGACGCGTGCTCTCTGGCGGAAGATCATCACCGCACAGCTGGTCAAGCAAAAAAGAGATCTCGGTTATATCTGTTCGGGGTTTAAGGATTGGCAGGAGGTGCATCAGAGCCGTATCACGGTGGAGTGCCGTGATCCATTTGCATTCGATCTGAAGAAGATCCTTGCCTATCAGATCGCGGAGATCAAAGCGCTGACGGTCTGGACTCTGGGAGGAACTCCACGAACTATTTCTGAGCGATAAGAATTTCCGAAAAAATAATAACATATCCCCTACTGTGCCGACTGGCGCAGTGGGGGATTTTTTGTCTTTGGTCGTGCCACTGCCGATGCCTCCGCTGTTTTTCTTGATTTTTTCATATAGGTTGCTATCCTACGGGCGTGCGTTCATTCCCAATACCATAGAGGAGGAAAGACATGGATAAGAAAGGGCGGTCCCGGAGGATATTCGGGCTGGAATCAGAGATTCTTCCGAGGTTTTTTACAAGAAAACCTGACGGCTCACTCGATTTTACGGAAATACTTCCCTGGACAGGGCCGCAGAATGATCCGACGAATTATACAAATCCGGCTACTCTTCTGCTGCATTTCATCAGGGATGCGATCCCTAAGATGAAGGAATCCTCGGAATATCGGTATTATATTCCCGCAAACGAGTGTCTTTTGTATTGCGATCGCGGGCACGTGGAGGCAACAACTCCCGAATGCCTGACTCCGAAACAAGTGACGGCATATTCCGTATTTTTGAGGAAGTTTCTCTCCAAGTATCTTACGGCGTTCAATCGTGAGCTGGCGCATGGAGAGCTAACGCTGGTGAGCAACTCGGGGGAATTCCCCGATGAAGTGTACAGCCACAGCGACACTCCCTATACGCGCGGTGCGCACGAGAACTATTCCATAGCGGCAGAACCGATCCGCCTGAAGGGGATACTGAACATCGACCAGTGGATCCGTGCTCATCAAAAGATCCTTTCTTCTTTCTTCGTCACGCGGCAACTAGTGTGTGGCAACGGTGCGGTATATCCGCGGCGGAATCTTTTTCTGCTGTCACAGCGGTCTCCGTTCATTCTTGAGGAGATCGGCAGCAGCACGATCCAGTCGCGCGGTATTCTCAATACCCGCAACGAGCCGATCTCCGATGGCAAGCATTTCCGCCTGCACATTATTGTCGGCGATGCGAATATGTCCGAGTGGAGCATCTATCTCAAGTTTGCGCTGACCTCGCTGGTGCTGTCCATGATCGAAGATGAATTCTTGGTCGGCTCAAATTTTGAGAAGATCGCCATTGTTTCCCCGGCGGTCCCGGCGCTGCATCGCGTATGCGAGGATATCGCCGGGAAGACCAATCTTTTTCTCGTCCACGAGAACGGAACCGAGAAGAGCATCTCATCGCTTGAACACTCCGTGCGTTTTCTGGAACTCATGGAGGACTACGGCAGGTGTGTCGAGCTGAGCGCCTGGGAAAAGGATGCGATCATAAAATACCGCTATATTCTCAATTGCATCGCCCGTGGCGACCGCGAAGCGCTTGCCGACAAGCTCGACTATGCCATCAAGGAGCGCTTGCTCAGGCATTTCATGCAGAAGCGCAACATCACCTCGTTTGAGGATCCGCGGTGCGCGATGTACGATCACCAGTACCATGAGGTGAGTGAGAGCAGGGGGATATTTCTGAAGCTCGAAAATCACGGTCTGGTGCAGCGTATCGCTGGCGACCGTGACATGAAATTTGCGGAAAATCATCCTCCGCCGACGCGCGCTCTCTGGCGCAAGATCATCACCGAAGAGTTGTTGAAGGCGAAAGAGAGGGTGGGTTATATCTGCTCCGGCGATAAGGACTGGCAGCATGTCAAACAGGGTGCTGTGCGCGTGGAGTGTCTGGATCCATTCGCTACGGATCTGAAGAAGATCCTTGACCATCAGGTGAGAAAGATCAGGGCGCTCACCCAGCAGCATTTCAGGCAGGGGAATCCGTATGGAAGAGAAGGAATCTACGTCATCTATCAGCAGCCATAACGGCTTCTGTTTTACCTATTATAATATAATCCTGCCCACAAGGCAGGATTTTTCATATCTGGAAATGGCCATCGCGGGCCATTTTTTTATTCTTTTCTTCGGGAGGTTTGATGGGCCATTCCTTGCATTTTCTATATGCGCGTTGCTATGCTGTCAGCGGATGCACATTACCAATTTTATAAGGAGTATCATGCCATGCCGAAGGAAGACAGAAGACGAATATTCGGTCTTGAGACCGAAGTACTCCCGCAGTATTTCAGGCGGGAAAAAAACGGACAACTGACGTTTTTTGAGGATATACATGATCGGTTTGCCGATCACAACAGTATTGCACATCTTCTGGTGAATCTTATCGGTAGAAAATATGGAAGATTCCATCAGGATGACAAGAAGGGGGTATTTCTTCCCAATAATGAAACATTTGTTTATCCTGACCAGGACCATCTGGAGTTTGCAACCCCCGAGTGTCTGACCCCCGAGCAGCTTGTGGCGTATCATGTGTGGGCGCGGAGGGCTGCGACGGCCGCCGTTAAAGAGGTAAATGAGCGCATTCTAAATACGGAAGTTATTACCGTGTTGCATAACAGCGGGGAGCCCTTTGAAAAGGATCGGCTGCAATTTCAGCTTGATGCAACATCCGACTCCCGCTATACCCGCGGGGCTCACGAAAATTATTCTGTTCCTTTCCCGTTTAAGATAAACACCTGTGAATCGCAGGTTGCGCATTGGTATGAAAAATACGGAGATGTGCTCGGGTCGTTTCTTGTCACGCGGCAGCTGATATGCGGAAACGGCGCGATAGGGACAGAAGGCAGAGAGGGTAAATATACTCTTTCCCAGCGGTCTCCGTTCATTGCGCATTTGTATGGGAACGGATCAACCGCCTCACGGCCATTGCTTCACGGGCGGGATGTTTCCTATGCGCACCAAGAGATGATGCGCCTGCATTTGATTGTCGGCGATGCCAATCTTTCCGAGTGGAGCATATTTCTCAAATTTGCTCTGACCTCATTGGTTGTTTCGATGCTCACTGACGGATTTATTACGGGGCGTCGTTTGGATGCAGTTGATCTTATTGGGAATAAGGTTTGGGCGTTGCACCGGGCATGTGATGATGTTTCCGGAAAGAGAAGCCATTTATGCGTGCGGTCTCGCAGAGAAGGAAAAAAAATATCTTCTTTGGAACACCAACTCCGCTTTCTGAATCTCATGAAAGCATATGGAAGACATGTTGAGTTGTTTCCGTGGGAAAAGCGGGCGATCGAGATGTACGAATATATCCTTAGCTGCATTGCCCGGGGTGACCGCGGGGCACTTGCTGATAAGCTCGATTATGCCATCAAAGAGCGCTTCCTTATGCGCTTCATGCAGAAGCGCAATATTACCTCCTTTGCCGATCCGAGGGTCCTTATGTGGGATGCTCAGTATCATGAATTACATCCGACACGAGGCATCTTTCTGAAGATAGAAAAGAGCAATGTGTTGCAGCGCATTGTTCCCGAAGAGGATATCATGCTTGCCGGAAAGCAGCCGCCCTCTTCACGTGCCCTATGGCGCAGCCGCATTGAAAAAGAAATGCTCAAGACATATGAGCGTGTTACACGAAAAAAAGATGATGTCATTAAGTCTTGGGACGAATTGATCATCGGCTATATAAACCTAAGGTGCCTCGATCCTTTTGCGGACAACCTCGAAGAAATTCTGGCATATCAAAAGAAAAGGCTCGCTCGCCTGACTGCCGAGGATTTTCTTGCGGGAGTAAGTATTTTCAGCAATCCCGAAGCTGAAGGGAGGCATTTGGTAATATCCGAAAAGCCAATAAATTCTCCATAACACATAATAAAGCCCGATACGTTCTCGGGCTTTTGTATTTAAATAATATACAGTATGATACAAGGGAAAGTATTTTTATGAGTATTGCTCCATATCTTCTAGAAAAAGACTATTTGAGGTTCGGGAGAGCGGAAGAGATCAAAGACCCGCGCGTGCGCAGGGCTTTTCGGTTTTTTGAGATGGTGCCGGGAGGTTTGTCGTGGTTCACGCTTTTTTTGCTGGTATGGGTTTCGTGGCTGTTTCCTTTTTTTGCTGCAGTTTTTATTATCGTGTTTGATTTTTACTGGCTGATAAAAACGGTATATTTATCGCTTCATTTGCGGTCTTCATATCGCGCACTGAGAAAAAATCTTACCGTTGACTGGCAGAAGGAACTACGGGCGCTTTCAAAAGAACAGTATGTCTATAAAGGGATCGCCGACTGGCGGGAGCTGTATCATCTCGTCATTTTTCCGATGTACAAAGAAAGTCATTTGGTGGTGAAAGGCTCGTTTGAGGCGCTGTTAAAAACAAAATATCCAAAAGACAGATTTATTGTTGTACTCGCTATTGAAGAAAAAGGCGGGGCAGAGGCTGCTGCCGTCGCGGAAAAGATACAGCAGGAGTTCGGCAGTGTTTTTTATAGATTTTTAGTGACCAAGCATCCCGGAGATATTCCCGGTGAGCTCGCGGGGAAGGGATCAAACGAATCCTATGCCGCGCGAAAAACAAAGGAAGTGATCATTGATCCTTTGGCGATCCCGTATGATCGAATTTTGGTGTCGGTGTTCGATGTTGATACCAGCGTGCCGGAACAATATTTTGGCGTTCTGACCCGTTCATTCCTGCAGCAGCCGGATGCGCTAAGGGTCAGCTATCAGCCGGTCCCGTTCTTCACCAACAACATTTGGGAGGCTCCGGCTATCGCACGCGTTATTGCGTTCTCGGCCACTTTTTGGCATATGATGCAACAGGAGCGCCCGGAGCGCCAGACCACGTTCTCATCCCACTCCATGAGTTTTCAGGCGCTGGTAGAGATCGGTTATTGGCAGACCAACATTGTGTCCGAGGATTCCCGAATATTTTGGCAGTGTTATTTTCATTATAAGGGAAACTGGCGCACACAGTCACTCTATTATCCCGTGATGATGGACGCGAATGTCGCTCATTCGTTCACACAAACGATGATCAATGTGTACAAGCAGCAAAGAAGGTGGGGATATGGTTCGGAGAATCTCCCTTATATTATGTATGCGTTCAGCAAGGAAAAAAGCATCAGGTGGTCGACAAAATTCAAGTGGATATTCAATGTGATCGAGGGATTCCATTCGTGGGCCACCAATTCACTTATCATATTTTTTCTTGGGTGGCTGCCGCTGTATATCGGCGGGGAAACATTCAACACCGATCTTCTTTCATACAACTTGCCCCGTTTCACGCGCAATCTGATGATCCTTGCGATGCTGGGTTTGGTGTCTTCCGCGGTGATGTCTATTTTGTTGTTGCCGCCGCGTCCTCCGCAATATGGACGATGGCGGTATTTATTGATGGTATTACAGTGGCCGCTTATGCTCATCACCATCATTTTTTTCGGATCATTTCCCGGGCTTGAGGCGCAGACCCGCTTGATGCTTGGAAAATATATGGGTTTTTGGGTCACAGAAAAGGCCCGGAAGACCGAGGCGGGAACGGTAGTGTGATGGGATGGGGCGGCCCGAGTAAGCCTCTTATTCCAAATGGATCTCTTTGGTGAAAACGGCAAGCTCTTGCCGCAATAGCGGATGGCGGGCCAGATCTGGGTCTTGCTCGAGTATTTTTTGCGCTTCATCGCGCGAGTTTTTAATAAGCTCGGTGTCCCCCAGCGATTCCATAATAAGATCGGGAAACCCCGACTGGCGCAATCCCGAAAAGTCTCCCGGGCCGCGTATTGCAAGATCTTTTTGCGCAAGCACAAAACCATCTTGTGTTTCCGTCATCGCACGCAGGCGTTTGTTATCTTCGGTGAACAGCGACTCAGGGAACAGAAAGCAGTATGATTGGTGTTCTCGTCTGCCCACGCGCCCGCGGAACTGGTGGAGCTGCGCAAGCCCGAACCGTTCGGCACCCTCGATCATCATGATGGTAGCGTTGGGTATATCAACTCCCACTTCGATCACCGAAGTGGAGACAAGCACCTTGGTCTCGTTTTTCGCAAAAAGTTTCATTGTTTCTTCTTTTTCCTTCGCTTTCATTTTTCCGTGCAGCATTGCTACCGGGATGCCGGGGAATATTTCCTTTGAGAGCTTCTCATACTCTGCTTTCACCGCCTTTACTTCGGCAAGCAGCAATTGCCGCTGCGAAAGCGGTTTTCCGGCAGTCTCTTTTGTGGAGCTTTCGATGCGCGGGCAAATAACAAATGCCTGACGTCCTTTCTCGATCTCTTTTTTAATGAACGCATACGCCGATGCGCGCTCTCTTGAGGGGATGATCTTTGTGATGACGGGCTTTCTGCCGGGAGGCATTTCATTCAGTATCGATATATCAAGATCTCCATACACGGTAAGCGCAAGCGTGCGCGGAATGGGGGTTGCGGTCATTGAGAGAAAGTGGGGCACCTCAAACCCGTGCTGGCGGTCGGTAGTATGCGGGGCATGTTTTTTTGCAAGTTGTGCCCGCTGTTCGACACCAAAGCGGTGTTGCTCGTCCACCACGATAAGCCCCAATTTTTTGAATACGATGGTTTTTTGCAGTAGTGCGTGAGTGCCAAGCACGATGTCTGCCTCACCGTCCTTAATGAGGGACGCAATACTTTTCTTTGAAATATCGCTGGCAGCGCTTTGTGCGCAATAACAAAATTTCGCGCTTGATGCGGTAAGAAGCCCGATCGTCAGGTTGTGTCCGGCGAGTAATTTGGAAAGCGTTGTAAAGTGCTGGTGCGCCAGTATCTCGGTTGGCGCCAAAAAGGCCGTCTGTAGTTTTGTCGATGCCGCGTTGAGTATCGCGATCGCCGCTACCACCGTTTTGCCGCTGCCTACATCTCCCTGCAACAAGCGGTTCATTGGAGAACTTTTTCCCATATCCCTGATGATCTCCCATGATGATGCGCGTTGGGCTCCCGTAAGCGTGAACGGCAGAGAGGAAACGAATTGTTTTACCAATATTTCGTTGAAAGGAACGATGGGCGCAGTTTGTTTTTTTAATTTCTGTTTTGCGGAAAGATTCAGGAGATGGAGCATAAAAACCTCATCAAACGCGATGCGTCGTTTTGCCGCTGCCGCTTCCTCCAGTGTTTCCGGAAAATGTACTCCAAGAAGCGCGCTGGTTATTCCCATAAGTCCAAGTCGGTTGCGGATGTCGGCAGGGATGGTGTCTTTGATCGTTTTTACATGATCCAAAAGGGGATATATCAAAAAGCGGAGCCAGCGCGAAGATAGGCCGCTGGTTTCGGGGTATACGGGCACGAGCCGTCCCGTATGGATGGTATCTTCTTTTACAAATCCTGATGCGCTTCCCGTTATTTCATGGGTCGGGTTCGAAAGGAATAATCCTTTTTTGCCGAGCTTCACTTTTCCGGAAAAATTTGCCGTTACCCCCTCTTTAATGGCGCGCGCAAGGAACGGCTGGTTGTACCACTGCGCGCGGATCGTTCCGGTATCGTCCTGAATGACCGCCTCAAAGATGGTCATTTGTTTAAAGCGCATATACACAAGGTGGGATGACACAACCTGTCCGTGCACGGTATAGGTCTTGTCCGGCGCGAGGTTCTCTATTTCAGTCATCTCGGAAAAATTGTCGTATCTGAACGGCAGGTGATAGAGAAGGTCTTTGATAGTATGGATGCCAAGGCGTTCAAGGGCCGGCACCAGTTTTTGCTGCAGCCGCGGATATTTTTCTATGGGGTTATTGAGGTCGATAGGAGGCATAAGACAAGAATAGTGTATTTTTCTTTTTCCCGCAAAATAAAAGACCCGCCCTTTGGGCAGGTCAGCTTACGATACCGTATTCGATGCGATGAAGGAGGGTGGTTACCTCTTTGGTCTCCCATTCGGAGTCGAGCATGTCGATCGGGCGCTTCCCGCCCAAGGCGATCGGACGGCAATACAGCCAGCGTTTTGCGGCTTCCTTATCTTCAAAGACATATTCGGCGAGCACCAGCACTTCCTTCCTTCTTTTCCGTCTCAGGCGGAAGCTGTCGTAATGGAAAAATACCATCGCGAGGATGAAGAGAGAGATGAAGAAGGCGGCACAGAATCTCGCAAAATATCCGACAAGGGTAAAGAACAGTATCACCTGCTCCAGGACGGAAAGCAATGCCTGTTCCATGAGGAACCTCCGTTTGTTTTAAATGATCGGTTCTTTAGAGAGCCTATGATAAATTGCCTGCATGGTCAATCCCATGGAATGATTTTGCCAAGAGCAAAATCTCTGCTGTGCAGGATTTTAAATGGTAAATAAAAACCCCGCGTTCGGCGCGGGGTTTTGGGGCGAATATCACTCGCCTCTGAATTTGTCTTTGTTCTTCCGCGCCTCGTTCGGCGCGGCAGCGGCTTCCTACTCCGTCTTGGTGTCGAGCGGCTCGACGCGCGGCAGGGGTTTTGAGCGCCAGAAAGCTCTCTTCCCAAAAGCTCCGGGAAGCACCACAAGGCAAAAGAAAAGTACCAACAGAATGACCACGGTAAGACCGTTCATCAGGATATCCTCCCTTGTTGTTGCGGAACATGTTTCCGCAGCGTTGTATGGTTGTGGTGGAAAAGGACCACGAAGACTTTTTAACAGGGCGAGATCAGTTTGTCAATTTAACGGTATTCTCTATGAGGCACGCTACGGTGAGCGGCCCCATGCCGCCGGGGACGGGGGTGATGAGCGATGCTTTTTTTGAGCAGGATGAAAATTCAAAATCGCCGGAGATCTTTCCCTGTTTGTTTTGTGCAAATCCGTAATCAATGAGTACAGCACTCTTCTTGATGTCTTTTCCTTTGATGAACCCTGATATTCCGACGCCCGAGATAACAATATCGGCTGTGCTTATTATGCCAGAAATATTTTTTGTATATTTATCGCATCCTGTGACATCGGCATGTTGGCTGAGGAGCCATAAATATAAGGGAGCTCCCACAAGACGCCCCATGCCGACGATGGCGATCTTTTTCTTGGCCGGCGATATGCGGTATTTTAAAAGTATTTTTTTGAACGCGGCGACTGTCGGGGGCAGTACTATGGGATCAAGCGTAATGGTACCGATGCAGGTTCGCGAAAGACAATCGGCGTCGCGCTTTACAGGGACAGCATTTAAGATGTCCGAGATATTTTTGAACTTTTTGGGGAGGGGTAGTTGCAGGATGAGGGGGCTTTTTTTGGAAAGTGCAACAATGTGCGAATGCAGTGTTTCTTTAGAAACAGTGCTTGGCAGATGAGTTACAGAAAAACGGATCCCCGCAGCTATTGCGGCGCGTTTCTTTTGTTTGATAAAGCTAACGGATGCGGGATTGTTGCCGACCAAAATAACCGCAAGCGACGGCTTTGGTTTTATCGATGCCGTTTTTTTTGCGATATCTTTGAGAATGGAGTCCGCTATTTTTCTGCCATTAATAAGCGCCATGGTACTAAATATTTTTCAATTTTTTTGTGATGGCCAGCACTTTCTTTTTTACGGCGCCGGTAGAGGCGGGATTAGTGAGCACCTCGTTGATAAGCGCGGCTATGAGCTTCATTTCTTTTTCTTTTGCTCCGCGCGTGGTGATGGCGGGGGTGCCGATGCGTATGCCGGATGGGCGGAAGGGGGGCGCGGGGTCGTTGGGGATAGCATTGCGGTTTGCGATAATGCCCGCGGTATAGAGCAGTTTTTCCGCGTCGGCGCCCGAGATGTTTTTATTACGAAGATCAATGAGAATAAGATGGTTATCGGTCCCTTCGGTCATGAGGGTGAATCCGTATTTCATCAGTCCGTCTGCGAGTGTTTTCGCATTTTTTACCACTTGTTTCTGGTATGTTTTGAACGCGGGAGTCAGCTCCTCCGCTAGTGCCACGGCGAGTGCCATGGTCTGATTGTCATGGGGCCCCCCCTGAAGGCCGGGGAATACCGCGCGGTCCATAAATTCATACAGTTCTTCCATTTTTTGTTTTTGCGTGCTGTATGCGGTGATGCCTTTTCGGGTGAATATCATTGCCCCGCGCGGTCCGCGCAATGTTTTGTGCGTTGTGGTCGTCACGATATCGCAGTATGGGAACGGCGATGGATGTTCTTTTGCGGCAACGAGCCCTGCAATGTGGGCGATATCTGCCATCAGGAGCGAGTGGTTGCTTTTTGCGATCTCCGAAAATATCTTAAAATCGATAATGCGGGGATATGCAGTGGCTCCGCAGATGATGAGCGCGGGGTGGGAATTCTCGGCGATGCGGGCAACTCCCGCATAGTTGAGCAGTCCGTCGGGCGTTACTCCATAATGCACGAAATTAAAAAGATCCCCGGTGAAACTTACCGGATGGCCATGGGTAAGGTGTCCTCCCTGGTCAAGCCGCATGCTTTCATAAACGATCTTTGCGATGACCTCGCGCAGGGGGGCATTCAGATATTGTTTTGTCTGCAAAAATTTTGCAACGCCGTAATATGCCGCAAGATTTGCAGGACTTCCCGAGTAGGGTTGTACATTCACGTGCCACTCGTCCTCATTGAGCCCGAAAAGTTTTAACGCTCGCTTTTTCGCAAGTTCTTCCATTTGGTCCACGAACTCATTGCCGGGGTAGTAGCGTTTTCCGGGGTACCCTTCCGAATATTTATTGATCGCAACCGAGGATATCGCCTCACGCACATCGCGCGAAACATAATTTTCCGATGCGATGAGATTGATATATTCGCGCTGTTTTTTTTCTTCTTGCTTGTTGAGTGCCGCGATTGCTGTGTCTTTCATGGTAAATGTTTTAATGTGTGCCCTCGCAAGGAATTGAACCTTGATCACAGACTTCGGAGGCCTGTGTCCTATCCGTTGAACGACGAGGGCCGTTAGAGTTATAAGAACTCCGGTTGCTTTTAGGCATGAGTTTCTACGATCCCGCTTCATCGCCCTCGGAGTGAAACTCTAACGGTTCGAGGGCTACTGGAAACATTGTATCAGAACTCTATGGTATTTTGTAGTCGTTCGCAATAGTAAATTGTCATCATGGCGCAGATATTATATACTGCATGCATGAGACCAAAAAATAACAAGGGACTTGACCCCAAAAAGCGGTATTTACAGATAGCGCTGAACGGAACGTCCCATGATGCGGAAAAGATCATTTCTCAATTACCGATAAGCGATCGGATCATTTTGGAGGCCGGAACCCCTCTTATTAAGCGATACGGTATCGATATTATCAGAGAGATGTATGGGTGGTATGAAATGCGCCACGTGATGGGACAAGTTATGCCGCTGGCAGAGGGCGGGGTAGCGGAAAGAGGGGGATTGTTTGGGGTGCTTGTTCGTGCTGCTAGGGAGGCTCAAAAACAAAAAGCACAAAGATCAAGGCCCGCCGAGGTTCTACAGAGCACTGTTCGTTCGTTGCCTTATATTGTTGCTGATCTTAAAACAATGGATAGGGGCGGCACGGAGGTAAGTATGGCTGCTTCGGCGGGCGCGTCCGCGGTAGTTGCGCTTGGGTCGGCGCCGACCGAAACCTTGAATGCATTTATTGCGGAGTGTGAGGCGGCGGGGGTTGATGCCATGATAGATATGATGAACGTGGGATACCCGCTTTCGGTGCTGCGCGCGCTCAAAAAACAGCCCCGTGTGGTTATTCTGCACAGGGGGGTGGATGAGGAGGCATTTAATAAAGAAAAACAGATTCCCCTGCATGAGATCCGGCGTATCAAGGGGGCATTTGATATAATGATCTCTGTCGCGGGTGGCGACACCGTGCGCGAAGCGCAGCGCTCAATATTCAATGATGCGGATATTGTGGTGATCTGGAAATCGGTATATCAAAATACCCAAGACACAATATCTTTGGTTGAAGAGTTTTTGAAAGAGATAAAATGATTGATCTTATCGCTACTTCGCTTTGTCTTTCAGATAGGAGGATAAAGATTTAATGCCCTCCATGAACTCAACCGGCAACGCAAATATGACCGTTTTTGACGGGTCAGGATTTATTTTTTCTATTGTTTGTAGTGTGCGCAGTGAAATGCCAGCCGGAACGTCGGAAAGAACTTTTGCGGCTTGTGAAAGTTTTTCGGCTGCGGAAAATTCACCCTCGGCTTTGATGATGATGGCTCTGCGCTCTCTTTCGGATTCTGCCTGTTTTGCCATCACGCGCTTCATGTCGGCAGGGAGCTCAATGTCTTGGATTTTGATATTTGATACATCAATGCCCCATGGGTCGGTGGCGACATCCACGATCTTTTTGATCTCGTCGGCGATTTTATCGCGCTCGGATAAAAGAAAATCAAGCTCCACGCCGCCGATAACGTCGCGTAAAGTTGCTTGCGCATAAAGGGCCACTGCGCTGCGGAAGTCCTGTATTTCAAGAATAGCTTTTTCTGCAGTATCTACGCGAAAATACACAACAGCATTAATGCCGACTGT
>Ga0172379_10001343_pt1 | contig 49758 bp, 67 predicted proteins | sample GrowelOW334metaG_FD_119756 | JGI IMG/M metagenome (GOLD analysis project Ga0172379, IMG submission 119756) | Groundwater microbial communities from an aquifer near a municipal landfill in Southern Ontario, Canada - Groundwater well OW334 metaG | ecosystem: Environmental > Aquatic > Deep... | reverse complement strand
GGTCAACAAAAGCAAGCAACATTGATTTCAAAGACAATGTTTGAGGTACTCCATCTACCAACGCAACAACATTAAAATGAAATGTATTTTCAAGTTCAGTGTGTTTGTAAATATAATTTAAAACTTTTTGAGGATTAACTCCACTTTTTAAATCAATGACAACTCTAATGTCCCTCGTTGATTCATCACGAAGACCTTTAATTCCTTCTAGTTTCTTCTCGTGGACTAAATCAGCAATAGCTACAATCATATCAGCTTTATTCACGCGATATGGAAGTGATGTAATTATAATTTGAAAAAGTCCTCCTTTTTGTTCAACAATCTCAGCTTCCCCCCTACAAACAACACCTCCTCTTCCAGATGCATAGGCATGGAATATATCTTTATCACCATACACAATCCCCCCAGTTGGAAAGTCTGGTCCTTTAACAAATTGCATTAAATCTTCAGTAGTAACATCTTTGTTTTCAATTAAATAATTTGTAGCATCAATAACCTCATTTAAATTATGTGGTGGAATATTTGTTGCCATACCAACGGCAATACCAAGTGTTCCATTTAAAAGTAGGGCAGGCACTGCAGAAGGAAGGACGGATGGTTCTTTTCTAGTGTTATCATAGTTTGGTCTAAAATCAACTGTTTCTTTTTCTAAATCTCTTAAAAGTTCTCCCGAGATTTTTGCCATTTTTGCTTCTGTATACCTCATAGCTGCAGGAGAATCTCCATCAACAGACCCAAAGTTTCCTTGTCCTAAAACAAGCGGGTATCTATAAGAAAATTCCTGGGCCATTTTCACCATTGTGTCATAAACTGCCGTATCTCCATGTGGATGATATTTTCCTAACACATCTCCGACAACCGCTGCGGACTTTCTGAATCGAGAAGATGATGTAAGTCCCATTTCATGCATAGAAAATAAAATTCTTCTGTGAACAGGTTTTAACCCATCTCTAATATCTGGAAGTGCCCTTTCTGTAATAACAGACATTGCATAATCAATATATGATTCCTTCATCTCAGTAACAACACTTCTTGATACAACAGATTGTCTCTCTTCGATTATTTTATTTTGTTGTGGTTCTTCTTTTGAACTTTTTTCTTTTCTAGCCATGATATTTTTTAGTTACTATTTTGATTTTGAACTTCATTATTATTTTGTAATTTATTTACTTCTGATTCTTTAACTTCTTTAAATTTTGATGTTACGTTTCCTAACCCCACAGAAATTTCACTGAACATATTTGAAAAATTATCTTTCATCTGATTAAATAATCCAGGACCTTTATTTTTTTTATCTGATTTAAAATTATATTGCCAAGTAAAAACCCAAAATATAACAACAATAGCAGTTAGGCCAATAGCTGTTATTAAAACAATTCTCTTTTTGACACTTTCTGGTTTATTTCTTAATTTTTCAATTAATTTTGTCATGGGGCTAATAATCTAAAACAACAATGTCTGCTTCTTTTCCCTCTAAATCTTTTCTTTTTAGAGTTAACTTATCAATTGATGTAATTTTTTCACTCCCTCCTTCTTTTAGAAAGATTTTCAGTGCATCTTTTTGTTTATCATCCCCATAATCCATTGGAATAATTATTTTGGGTTCAAAATTTAAAGAAACTTTATACGCATCCATTGGATCAAGCACCCCCTTATTCCCAATCGGTACAAATAAAACATCTGGGGTTCCAACTGCTTCGATAACTTCATTTGAAATATTTTTTGAAGAAATGGCACCTAAAAAACAAATACTGATTCCATCAACAACTAATGAATAAATTGTATTGATATATTTTTTATCATCCAAAATACATTCTGTTCCAATTCCTTTTATAAAAATTCCCTTAATCTCATAGTCTCCTGCTCCATTAATTATGAATGGTATGGTCTCTCCATAAGAAAGACTATCTGCCCCATTAAAATCAGGGTGGTTAGTTGTAACAAGAGCAATATTTGCTCCAAATTTAGATTTTGAGCCAATTTTTGAGTCTTTACTTACAGGATTAAAAGCAATCACAAGATCTCCTTGCTGAATTTTAAAAAATTGTTTTCCTAGGTAAGTTATTATCATACGAGTCAATTATAGCATATTTTTAATGATTTTAAAAATAAAAAAGTGAGTAATCCAACGATTAATTCATCAAACTTGAGACTTTGCATTTATAAAAAAGTATAGTATTATATACCTACATTATTAGTCGGAAGTTTAGGATAACCCTTTTTTAGTCCCCTATGATAAAAAAGACCCTAAAAATCCATAATCCGCCTAAAGAAGCGGATTTTTATTTATTATGAAAAAAGAAGAATCACTAATAGACATTACAACTGATATTTCAGGTCTAAAAGCTTTAGTTGAAAAAGGCTCAAACTTCCCTGAAGCTGAGGCTTTAGTTGAAGGACCCGTAATAGGGATAGAAAAATCAGCAATTTTCGTTGATTTGCAACCATACGGAACTGGAATAATTTACGGAAAAGAATTTATCAATGCAAGAGATATCATCAAGAAAATTAATCTTGGAGATATTGTTAAAGCAAAAATTGTAGAAAAAGAAAACGAAGACGGTTATATTGAATTATCTTTGAAAGAAGCTAAGCAAGCACTTATTTGGAGTGATGCCGAAAAAGCAATTGTTAATAAAACAATATTAGAAATTCCAATCAAGGAAGCCAATAAAGGAGGTCTTATTTTGGAGTGGCAAGGAATTCAAGGATTCTTACCAGCTTCACAATTAAAACCTGAGCACTACCCTCGTGTAGAAGATAGTGATAAAGATAAAATTCTAAAAGAATTAAAAAAACTTGTTGGTCAAAAACTTGCTGTTACTATGATTTCAGCAATTCCAAAAGAAGGGAAACTTATTTTCTCTGAAAAAGAAACTAACCCAGAAGAAAGAAAAGAAATTATTGGAAGATACACAGTTGGCGACGAGATTGAGTGTGAAGTTGCTGGTATTGTAGATTTCGGAATTTTCCTAAAACTAGAAGAAGGGTTGGAAGGGTTGGTCCACATTTCTGAAATAGATTGGGGCTTAGTTGAAGATCCAAGAACAATGTTTAAAGTTGGAGAAAAAATAAGAGCAAAAATTATAGAAATCAAAGAAGGAAAAATTTCTCTTTCTGTAAAAGCTTTGAAAGAAAATCCTTGGAAAGAATTTGAGGGAAAAATTCACAAAGGAGATATTATCAAAGGTGTTGTTATAAAATTCAACAAACACGGTGCACTTGTTTCTATTAAAGAAGGAGTTGCTGGACTTGTTCATAATTCACAATTCGGTGCCGAAGATAAACTACGAGAAAAACTAGAACTTGGTAAAACTTATAATTTCCAAGTAACATTATTTGAACCAAAAGACCAAAGAATGACACTTTCTTATCTTGAAGAAAAGAAAGAAGAATAATTTAACATTAAAAAATCCCGCATTTGCGGGATTTTTTAATGTTAAATTAAATTTGAAAATTGTTTTAAGCCTTCTTCAAACTCTACTTCTTTCTTAGGAATTTCTTTTATATCTTTTGAATTAACAACTTTAAAATATTTTATTGGTTTTTTCATTTCTTTCACAAGTTTTATTTCAGCTAAAACTCCATCGCTCACAGGACCAATTACCCAAAATTCATCAGATATTCTAATTAAATTATTATTGGCTCTCCTAACCAAATCTCTATTAATTGAATCTGCAATAAAATAATCAAAAATTCCAAATTGTGAAATAGGAGTAAATCCTTGATTCAACACAAACTTAACTGCATGTCTTCTAAAAAAGAAGTAATATTTTGACATACCAATAAATATTACTTTTGTTTTTTTATTGAGTCTAAGAGCCCTGTGTTTAAATTCTTTTTCCATATCTTCTGATTTTTAATTCATAATTCTTATCTCATACTTCTAGTTGTATTGACTCATTGCTTTATCTTTACTTTCATTCACTGCCACTTCCAAACCTTCTCCAGCCTTTTTAAAAACTTTTTTTAGTTCTAAAATTTCAGGGTCTTTAAATTTTTTCATCAGAAAATCTAAAATTGCTTCTTCTCCCGCCGGCTTCTTTAATTTACCAGTCGGAGAGTGTGGACAAATTCCAATTCTAAAACGCAAAAATTCTTGAGACTTAATATTTTTTATTATTGATTCAAGTCCTCTATGCCCGCCAGAACTTTTATTAAAAGAAATTTTCATTTTTCCGACTGCAATATCTAAGTCATCATGAAAAACAATCAAATCCCCCACTTTCTTTTTTGAAGTGATTAATGGCGCCACACTTTTTCCGGAATTATTCATAAAATTATTTGGCAAAAGAAATGTAACTTTTTCTTTTCCAAGTTTACCTGTTGCAACAAGTGCTTTTAATTTTCCATCTTCTTTCCAATCGGAAAAACCATTTTTCTTTGCAAAAGAAATTAACGCACTGCGACCAGCACTATGTCTTGTTCCCTCATATTCAGTTCCAGGATTTCCTAATCCAACGATTATAAACATAAATAAATAATATCATGATATTATTTTTCTTAGAAACTAAATGACAACGATATTGTGTATTGCGTCAAGACGCATGTTTGTACTAAAATTATAGGCATATGGAAAATAACAACAATCTTGAAGAAAAAACTTTAACAAATGAAGAGCCTCAAACTATACCGAGTCCTGAAAATTTAATTCAAGATATTAAAACTCCTAAAAGACTGGGAATAAGAAAAGATCACCCAGTTTGGGAATTAGTTAATTTTGCGTTATTAGCTCTTGTTATAGTTATTCCAATAAGAGTATTTATAGCCCAGCCTTTCATTGTAAGTGGTGGTTCAATGATTCCAACTTTTAATGACGGACAGTATTTAATAGTGGATGAAATTTCTTACAGATTTCATGATATAGCAAGAGGAGATGTTATTGTTTTTAAATTTCCAAAAGATACTAAAAAATATTTTATTAAAAGAGTAGTCGGTTTACCTGGTGACACTATTGAAATAAATGAAGGAAAAATAACAATCAAAAACGCCGAGGATCCAGAAGGTATATTATTAGATGAACCATATATAAAAAATATATCAAAAGAGTCACCTGAAAATGTGACTTTAAAAGAGAAAGAATATTATGTTATGGGAGACAACAGATCAGGAAGTTATGATTCAAGATCGTGGGGCCCAGTTCCAAAAAAACTTATAACTGGTCAAGTATTTTTTAGATTATTACCATTTAAAAGTATTTCATTTTACCCAGGTGAATTTGAAAATGATTTAAATAAAAATTAAACGAAAGAATTATTATGACAAACAAAACCAAAAAAGAACCCTTATTAGCTCCGAAAGGGATGCACGACAAAATAGACGAGGAATATTACAACTACCAAGGCTTTTTTGAGAAAGCACAAGAAGTAGCTGTTTATTATGGATTTAAACCAATTGAAGTACCTATATTAGAAAGAGAAGAAGTTTTTACAACTGGCGTTGGTGTTGGCACAGACATTGTTGATAAGGAAATGTACAACCTTAAAACAAAAGGTGGTGATCATTTGGCAATGCGACCAGAGGGAACAGCAGGAGTAATGAGGGCGTATATTGAACACGGAATGCAAACACTTCCCCAACCAGTAATGCTTTATTATTATGGTCCATTTTTTAGACACGATAATCCTCAAAAAGGCAGGCTGCGTGAATTTAGACAATTTGGATTAGAAATTTTAGGGTCAGATAAAAGTATTAACGATGCCATGATTATTAAAATGGCAGTAAATATCCTAGAAGAGGCTGGTGCAAAAAATCTTTCAGTTGAAATAAATAGTATCGGAGACAAAGATTGCCGTCATCAATATACAAAAGAACTTGTAACTTATTACAGAAAACACATAAATACTCTTTGTGGAAGTTGTAAACAAAGAATTAAAGAAAATCCGCTTCGACTTCTTGATTGTAAAGATCCAAAGTGTTTGCCAATAAAAGAAAATGCACCAGACATTATTGGATTCCTTTCCCCTTCTTGTAAGCAACATTTTAAAGAAGTACTTGAGTATTTAGAAGCAATGAAGATTCCTTATAATCTAAATAAAAATCTTGTTCGTGGACTAAGCTATTATTCAAAAACTGTTTTTGAAATTACAGAAAATAATCCGGACGATGAAGAACCCTTGGCACTTGCTGGTGGTGGAAGATATGATTACCTAGCAAAAAATCTTGGAAGCAAAAAAGATGTCTCAGCTATTGGAGTTGCAATTGGTGTAGATCGAGTTGTGTCTGCAAAATGGAGTACAAAACTTTCCCCAAGAATAATGAAAAAACCAAAAATTTATTTCATTCAACTTGGAAATGAAGCAAAATTAAAAAGTCTTAATATTATAGAAATTCTAAGAAAGGCTAGAATTCCAATTCATCAATCACTTTCAAAAGACAGTCTTGGTGTTCAATTAGGAATTGCAGAAAAATTACAAATTCCTTACACAATTATTTTCGGACAAAAAGAAGCACTTGAAGATTCTGTACTTGTGCGTGACATGGAGACAAGATCACAAAAAACCGTAAAGATAAAAGATCTGCCAGAATATTTAAAAAAGACTCTCTAAATAAAAATGGTAAAAATAATCCAAAATGGAAATAAGACTTTAAGACAAGTGGCAAAAGTTGTACCCATTAAAAATATTGGTAGCAAAAAACTAAATAAAATAATTCTAGATATGAAAAAAGCACTTAATTCACAACATGATGGTGTAGCAATTGCAGCACCCCAGATTGATGTCCCTCTTCGTATCTTTGTTGTATCAGGGAGAATTTTTGATAAAGATTTTGGTACCCATGATTATGATCCGAAAAATATTACAGGTAAGAAAGAAGACCTCGTTTTTATAAATCCAGAAATAGTAAAATTATCCCGTGAGAAAGAGGAAGTCCCTGAAGGGTGTTTGAGTGTCAGATGGTTATATGGAGATGTCAAAAGATCCACTAGGGCAACAGTAAAAGCGTATGATGAAAATGGAAACAAAATAGAAAGAGGTGGGAGTGGAATTTTAGCTCAAATCTTTCAACACGAAACAGACCACCTAAACGGAGTTTTGTTTATAGATAAGGCAAAGAATATTGCCGAAATGAAACCGTAGAAATTAAATATTAATTTAATTCTCTCTTTTACTTCTTACTAAAGCAATTTCAAGATTTTCGCTTGCTTGCCAACCATATTTTTCGCAAAAAGTTAGAAATAATTCGTAGACTCTTTTTTTATCTTCAAAAATTTTTTTTTGATATTCTTTATTTTGTTCTTGATACTCAGTTGGAATTTCTTGATATCTCATCAATATTCTTTTTATAACATCAACACTTTTCTCCTTATCCCCACTGAAAAGATTGTGGGTACAAGTAGTAACAAGGTCTCCATTATTATATTTGGTTAATAATTCATCAATGATCCAAAAATCTTCAGATTTAATTTCTCGATTCTTAATCAATGTTTGAATTGCTGGCTTTTCTAATAATGATTTTTTTGATGATTCCATTGTCATACATTTATGCTACAATAAAAAAATAATTATGCAAAACAAAAACTTAAAATTCGCGTTTTTTGGCACTCCCTATGTTGCTTCTGAAACTCTAGAAATTCTTAAACAAGGTGGTTTTTTGCCATCTCTTATTGTCACCACCCCAGATAAGCCTCAGGGAAGAAAAATGATAATTACTCCATCACCAGTAAAAGTCTGGGCTATAAAAAACAATATCCCCTATCTTCAACCTGAGAGATTAGACGAGGATTTTATTTCAAAACTAGCTACATATAATTGTGAACTTTTCGTGGTTGTAGCTTATGGAAAAATTCTACCAGAAAAACTTATTTTTATGCCTAAACTCGGAACTATTAATATCCATTATTCTTTATTGCCCAAATACCGCGGAGCTTCCCCTGTCGAAGCATGTCTTTTAAATGGTGATACTGAAACCGGAGTAACTATTCAAAAAATGGAGTTTAAGTTAGATACAGGCCCAATTATTACCCAAGAAGAAGTGTCTATTAGCTCTGAAGAAAAATATTCAGAATTAATAAAAAGATTAATAAAAAATGGAGCAGATCTTTTAGTAAAGACTCTACCAGATTATGTTGAGGGTAAAATTTCCCTAATCTCTCAAAAAGATGAGGATGCCACTATGTGTAAAAAAATTCAAAAAGAGGAAGGTGAGATTAATTTAAATGATGACCCAATAAAAAATTATAATAAATTCAGAGCTTTTGATGAATGGCCAAGAACTTATTTCTTTGCCCGCCAAAGCCTTGGCGACGGAGGGTTTAAAGACGAGAAGAGGTTTATTATCACTGACGCTAAATTAGAAAATGGTGAGTTTGTAATCAAAAGAGTAATTCCAGAAGGTGGAAAGGAAATAGATTACAAAAATTAAAACATTCCAACATTCTTAAGAATGTTGGAATGTTTTTTGTGTGTGTAATTCTAATTATTTATTATCGTACTTGGAAGTAAACGGGTTTCTTTTTGAAAGACCTTTCATCATTTTTTTCACACTAATCGCTCCCCTTTTAAAAAGGGTTTGTTTTTTATCTTTAAAATAAGTAATTTTTCTAGCAAGATCGTCTTTTGCTTCATCTATGGTTGTATATAAATCTTCTCCAGTAGATTCAGTTCTAAAATCTTTTCCATTAATAGATAGATTTATTTCTGCTCTAAAAATATCACCCGCTTTGTGGTGATTTGTAGTTTTCGCAACTTCAATACTAAAAAATGCTTCCCCGCCATATCTTGAAATTATTTTTTCAAGGCTGTTAATTCTTTTCTTTGTATAATCATCTATTGCCTCAGTCAAAACCATATTTGTTGATTTTATATTAATTTTCATCCTGTAGTGAATTTTCAAATTGTTTTTTAAAAACACATCTGAAATCTTAGTTAATTTTTAAAATTTTTTACGACTCTAAAATTATCTTATATTTATTGCCCCGCAATAATTTGAAAATCTACTACGGGATTCATATGTCTTAAAATTATCATTAATAATAAATGGCTTTCAAAAGACAGTATAACAACAAGTAAAAAACAAAGCAAAAACCATTCTCTAATTCGTGCGAATTAGCCGTTCTATATTTTAATAATGTTTTAATAATCTAACTATTCGCATATTCGTGCGAATTAGCCGATTAATTATTGAGGTATAAGGAAAATAGAATAGCATAAACTATTCGCATATTCGTGCGAATTAGCCGATCTTGTAATGTAGTTAATTTCTAATTTCTAAAATCTTACTTGGTGTATGTTGACCTTTTATAATCTTTATCTTTTTTCGATTAATTTTCAAGTGCAGAGAAACAAGCTCTAAAACTCTAAGGTTTGCCATATTTCTTTCAGCTTTTTCTTTTACTTTAATTTCAAAAGTATCCTTATTCTTCTCTTTAAATTCTTCCTTTTTCTGTCCTGTTAAAACTTTCACTTTTATATACATATCTCAATTATAACTCAAAAGATAGCAGAAAACCCTCCGATTTTGTCGGAGGGTTTTAAGAAAGAACATTGGAAATTAATTACTCGCCTGATTAGCCGGTTTCTGTTCGATGGGTATTTCTTTAATCATTTTCTTTGACCAGTTAATAAAGAAAATTAATCTAAAAATATAACCAGCCAAAGCTGCTCCACCAAACATAAACCAGAGATCAAAACTATAACCACTCATGTATCCATAGAAAAATAATGAGAGCACTGGAAAAGTTTGAGAAATAAGAACAGATGCGATTAGTCCATAACGTAATGATATTGAAGAACAAACAAAAACAAAAGCAAGAATTCCACCCATTACAATTTCCGTGGTCTGAGAAGACATGTGCATATAAGATATATGAAATACATATCTACCTTCTTGAAATAAACAGAACATAACAGCAATAACAAAAGAGGGTAGAATCACAAAAGAATCTTTATTAACTGTATCTTTTGCATTTTTCCTTATTTGTTTTTGTTCTAAGAATTTTACTTCCCTGACAAGAAAAAAAACAGATAAAAAGGACAAAAATCACGCCGGTCATTTCAATCATCTCCGCAATGATATCATTTCTGTCAAATTTGTGAATTAGGCCAGAAATGAGGCCAACAAGAATGGCGCTTCCAATAAGGCTAGCAATTAATAATTGAAGGTAATTTACAACCTTCTTCCAATTAACAATGAGCTTTTTCATAAATATCAGATTTAAAATTTCTAAAGAGAGTATATCATAAATAGCAACATAAGTCAATAGATATTTAATCCTTAAAAATAGAGGTATTTTTAAGGTTTTTACATAAAAACAAAAGCCCCAACGCAGGTCGGGGCTTTAAAAGAACACGAAAATGCTTATGGCAAAGAAAGTTCGGATAAGTTTTCGTTACTACTGAGTAACGCCTTCAGTAAACAGAATAGTCCGGCAATCAATCCAAGCACAAAGATTATGGGGCACATTATTGCATCCATCGTGGTCAAAATACTAATGGGGGCCGTGATTATAATCATGACCGAACCATAAATCATGGCTATCCCAATCGCAAGTAATACAATTCTGAATATCAGGATAACAACACAATAGATGGCCATAACCACGCCATGAATAAAATTCAATAATTTCGAAGTCTTTGTCATCTTTTTTATCTTTTAAAGTTTCTGCCTATAGTATATCATATTAAAATATAAAAGTCAATAGATATTTAATCCTTACAAATAGGGGTATTTTTAAGGTTTTTACATAAAAACAAAAGCCCCAACGCAGGTCGGGGCTTTAAAAAGAGCATAGTAAATTTTACGACAATTCTATAAAATTAGTTTTCTTTTTATTCTTGTAGACAAGAAGACGAATTTTTATTCGAAAACCAGCTTCTTCATAAATTGTTTTCAGGATATTTTTTATATCATCTTTTACAAATTTATGGAAATTGACTGATATGGCATGATTTTCTTCAAACCTCTCCTGAAGTTCCTTATCGATTATTTTTTCGAGTTTATTAAAAATAACCTGTGATTCAGGAGATAAACGATATCTCAAAATCTGTGATTTCTTTATAGCCATTGTTATATAATTTTCTTTTTCTGACCTAAACTTATCATAAACACCTGAAATTGACAATAGGCCTTAAAAACGCTAATCTAAGGGTAGATAAATTGTAAAAAATTGAAATATGAGAAAAATTGGTGTACCTGTAGTAGGATTTTCTTTGGCTCTTTGTATTAGAGATATTCTAGATGGTAAATACTATGAGAAAAATGTTGTAAAAATAGTAGCTGAAACAAACGCGCTTAAAAAACAACATTGGGATGAAATTTTAGCTTGCCATAAAAAGGGCTGTTGGAAAGATAATCCCAAAAAAGCAGAAGAAATTTTTAATCGGTTGCTTGAAGCTAAAAAAATTGAACAACCCAGGCTTGATGGTAAAGCTCATAAAGGAATTAAAAATGGCCATTGGGAAAGATATATTATACCCAAAGAAGTCGAAAAAGAAATTGAGGTAAGTCCTATCTCAAATTAAAATTAAAAAAATCTCTCATATAAGAAATTCAAAAAGAGGCACCCGCCTCTTTTTATTTTAGTTATTTAACATCATGGTTAAAAATTACATAAGCTTATTTATTAAACTCTTAACATCCTCTTTATTTTAAAAATACAACTATTCAAATCTGATAAAATTTCTTTTTCAGAAAGACGGATTACATTCCAGCCATCTTTTTTTAAAGCTTCATCTTTTGTTTTATCTTTTTGTCTTTGGATCTTCCTTGAATGAGCTTTTGTGTTATCACATTCAATAGCAATTTTTCTGGTCTTGGAGAAAATCACTAAGTCAATTCTAAATTTCTTTTTATCAATAGTAATCCAATATTGTGGAATAGTTTTTATTTTTATTTTATTTAATGCTTCTTCGATAATTTGTTCAGTTGGTATAACATTATAAACTTGTAAAATATCTTTAGAATTCTTTAAAAGATTCAAAGTGGTAAAACCAAAACTCACTCGTCGTGGAAATATATTTCTTATTGGATTATTTATTTTTTTTATTTCACCAACAAAAATTTGTTTATATAATTTATTTGAATTTTGATGATTTTGTTCTTTGGGTAAAAGCTCGATTCGCTTTTTTGTTTTAAATCTTAAAACTTTTGCGTAAAAATTTATTCTTTTTCCATTTTTATCAAAAATTTCAGGTTGATAAAAAGCAATATATGAAAATTTATGAGTTGGGAAATATTCAAGTGGAATTCTATACCAATGTTTTGTTTTTAAAATATCTAAATCACGATGATCTTTTAAAACTCCCACTAAAACAACATTTTTATGATTTTGTTTTTCTATCTTCATAAATCAATATATTTATCACAAATCATTTTTTTATTTATGGAACCATTCGCGCGAATGGTTCCATAAATAAACTTTGGTACATTATAATTAAAGCAAGGTTAAAACATTTTTTACAACAAATATTTGCTCTTTATTAAGCCAATAAATAACCCTTGAACCTTCTTGTTCTTTATCAACAATATCCGCATTGTGTAAAATTTTTATATGTTTTGACGTTGCCTTAAATGACAAATTTATTTTATCAGCAATTTCTCCAACAGTGGCAGTTCCTTCTTTTTTTAAATAAGAAAGAATACTTAATCTTCTTCTATTAGCTAATGCTTTGAAAATTTTTTCTAATTCTTTTTCTTTCATAGAATATATTTATAAATAATTTTATGACAATATTTTTAAGTATTTTATCTTATTAATTATACACCAATAAATATCTTGATGTAACCATTCGTTCGAATAGTACTTGTGGAAAAATAAGTTATTAAAAAAATAAATATAATCTAACCCAGCCTTTAGGGAACCATTCGCTCGAATGGTTCCCATAAAAATTATAAAGTAGAATAATTTTATATTTTATATTTTATATTGTTTTATCTTGAAAATAGCTAAATCCAATCAATTTCTATTATCGAAGCATTTGGTGGTTGTGAAATATCATAGAATAATTCAGGATCACCTTTTATTTTTATTGTTTCTAACATTCTAATAATTCCGGCATGGCTAACCAGTAAAATATTTTTATCACTTTTCGATAATTCTTTAACAAAATTATAAACACGATTTTTAAAAATTTCTGGATCTTCAGCATTTTCTGCTCCGATCAAAATTTTAGAGGAAATTACACCCCACGGAGTTCCTGTTATACTTCCCATATCATATTCAATTATTTCATCACTAATTTCAATTCTATTTTTATCAAAACCAATTTCTCTAGCAATAATCTCTGCTGTTTCTAATGCTCTTTTTAGAGGAGATGAGATTATTCTATCAACATTTAACTCTCTCTCTCTGATATTTTTAGCAGTTTTCCTAGCCTGTTCTCTTCCCTTTTCTGTCAGCAAAGAATCCTTTCGCCCAGCAAAAAGTTTTTTAACATTGTCTTCACTTTCTCCATGTCGCACAAAATAAATCATAATTTATCTATAGGTTACGGTTTTTAATGACTATTCCCTAATAAAATTGTTAATAAATTTTTTGGCATTCCCAGAACCCCATAATATCATATTTAGACTATTGGTTTAACCTCTCAAAAAACTTTATTATTATGAAAAATATGTTATTATTTATCTCATAAATTATTGGGGGATCGTCTAATGGTAGGACAGTGGCCTTTGAAGCCATTAATCGGGGTTCGAATCCCTGTCCCCCAGCCAGCTCGAGCGTAGTTTATTACGCTCGAGACTCATAGAATGGAAAACTCATGGCTAAAATTAAAGATAGATAGTATCAAAGCCTATTTTTTAAATAAGAATAATTCTCCTACTCTAAAATACATAGATAAATCTAAAAAAATAGATAAAAGCCAGCATATACATCATGGTCTTTCAGTTTGTGACGCAAAAGAAATCGTTGAAATGATTCTAGATAAAAAAATGATAGAATTTAAAATAGATGCTCAAACTGCTGTTGATGAACGAATTAAATATTTTAAAGAGCGTTTATTTACTGATATGAATAATTTAACAGAGCCTGAACTCAATCGTCTTAAAGAACCAGATGCGCAGTATGCATTAAGAGAAGCCGCGTTTATCAGTAGTAAAAAAACAAATAAAGAATTAATCAATACTCTTGGAAAACTTGTTATCGGTAGAATAAAAAATCATCAAATTGAAACAGAGGATTTAAAAAATATTGTTTTTAGTGAAGCAATAAAAACAATTGATAAATTAACACCTAATGAATTAAAAATAATTACTCTTTGTTATATACTTTCAAATACATTTAGAAAAGGAATAAAAACAATAGAACAATTTAATGAATACTTAAATAACTCAATCAAGCCATTTATAAATTTTAAAAACACTGATGCTGAGTTTAAGCATATCGACTATGCAGGCTGTGGAAGTATTTCCATGGGGTCGTGGAGTATTACAAATTCTTTTAGAGAATCATATTCTCTAATATTTCAAAAACCTTTCACTGAAGAAGAAATTTCTAAAATAATTTTAGATCAACATCTGAAAACAAAAATTTTTGTGAAGAAACTAGAAACCGATGGTTATATAATACCAGTAACAGAAAAAAAAGTATTAAAGGATTTTTTGGAAAAAGAAGGCCTTGAGGAAAAAAAAGTTACGGAAGTTGTTAATGCCTTGGATCAACATTTAATGCAAGAAACAGATATAGAAAAGTTGTTAAGAGAAAAAACTGAGATTGGAGACGAATTATTAAAAATAATAAATGATACTCCAATTAATAGACTGTTTCTTACCTCTGTTGGAATAGCAATTGCTGCAACTTATTACGAAAACATTACAGGAGAGAAGTTAAATATTGATCTTTGGATTAATTAGATTCATTCATGGAAACAAAGGAAATAAAAGAATTTTTTGAAACACTTGGGGAAATTTGGCGCGATATAGCATTAATTGAATTTTTAATGCGAGGCGCTTTAGCTCAAAAAGAAGGTGATGTAAATAAATGGCCTAACCCTCCTTATACTAAAGGAAAAATTTATATTGAATACCCGAAATCTTTTTCACATACACATTTTAGTGATGTTGCAAAAGAGTTCAACAAAAAATTTCCCAAACTTGCTATCCCCCAGGAGTTAATAGATTTGCGGAATGCTATGGCACACGGTTTTATTGCCGAAGTTAACTACAGTGGAATAGATGAAGTTGTTAAATTTAAAAAACAGAAAGATAATACGCTTATGGTTGAATTTTCAATGCCATTAGAACAAAAAAGAATAAGACAAATAAGACAATCGCTTTACGAATTAAGACGATACATCGCCCTAGAAGCAGCAGATAAACCCAGAGCTTGATATTAATGCACGAGACACGTCTAAATGATATTATAAAAGTATTAAAATAACCTTGTGGGGTAAGGAACTGATTGGTCCCAGCCCGAGCGTCTCAGCCAAGTTTCAGAATTCGTTTTTTCGCCAAAATGCAGAACATCGTGTGGTTATCGAAATAAAAACTTGCTATACTGCCAATATGAAATATTGGATTAAGAGACTTTCTCATCCACTCCGAGGACTGAAATATGCCTTTACTCGTGACTTTGCCGTTCAGTTTGAAATAATAGTTTTTGGGATTATCGGTTTACCACTCGCATATTTTTTATTCGAACTATCAGCCAAAGAACTGTTACTCCTTATATTTTGCTGGTTTTTCATTGTAGTTACAGAAATTCAAAATTCTGCTATCGAAATAGCACTTACTAAACTTCACCCCGAACACGATAAGGCAATTGGCCAAAGTAAAGATCTTGCCTCAGCATCGGTGGTATGGGCATTCATATTTGGACTCATTTGCCTCTTTTTTGTATTAAGTGGAAAAGTTTAAGAAATCGCATCCCGAGGAACATTAAAATAATAGAGTGGAAATCATCTGGAAACCTTTGCAGGATAAGACATGAAAATATCAGCACCCGAGCTATCCAGCCAAAATCATTTCTCTTGCTGATTTACAATTCTTTATGTAAAATAAAATTATATGAAAAAACCAGATTTTAAACCCCTTGATTTGGGTAAATTTAAAAAAGAATTAACAAAAAAAATTGAAGACAAGACTGAGAAAAAGGAAAGTCGATATGACTCTCTAATGAAAGTAATAGAAATACAAGGAATCGATGACAAACTTTTCCTTACTACTGGAAGTATTCCCTATTTCCTTGATGATATAGACAGTATTAAATTATCAGAAAAACATAATGACACGGATACTGACGGAGACGAATGGAAAAATAAAGTAAATTTAGAAAATAAAGATTGGCAGAAACAAATTGATGAAATGAAAGAAAAAAATTTTGAAAAACCTTTTCAAATTAACTTTTCTTATGGAGATGAAGCTTATTTAGAAAAATCGGGCATTATTGATTCTCATGGCTATGGAAATAAAGTCTTTTATTTACCTAAAAAATATGAGTCCCAAATTAAGACTTACAATGAATATATTGAAGGAAAAATTAAAAAGAAAGCCGAGGATGAATTCTCTGAATTAACTAAAAACATAAATTTCAATTAAAAAACCACTACTCGGTTTTTAAAATCTTCATAATAGCAAGTTCGAGTGGTAATTCTTTTATAAAAGAGTTATCCATTGTTTGGTAACACTCAAGTAAGATTCCAAGATTTTTTGAGGAAACTACTCCATCATTTTCTTTAACTAATTTTTTCAAAAATTCTAAATCAACAACAGAAACTTCTTTTTCGATGTCTTTTCGCATATTTTCCGCAAATCTATAAATCATAATCATTCTAAATTTATGCAAAATAAGTTTTAAATAAATCTTCATATCTACATTTTGTTTTGAAGCTTTTTCTATAGCAGAAAGACATTCGTCTATATTTTTATTTGAAAGCGCAGTAATAAAATCGTTTATTAAATTAAGTGACGGCGCACCAGTAACTTGTTCCACCTCTTCCCTATTTAATTTCTTATCTTTAGAAAAACTTATAACTTTCTGTAAAATTCCCTGTGTGTCACGAAAAGATCCGTCTCCCAAAAGAGCGATGAGTTCAGCACTCGACACATCAATAGAAATTTTCTCTTTTTTAGCAATATCTAAAACTAAGTTTTTTAGTATTAAATCATTTGGTTTTTTAAATATAAAAGTCTGACATCGAGAAATTATTGTTTCAGGAACTTTCTCAAGCTCAGTGGTAGCTAAAATAAATATTACATGGGATGGTGGTTCTTCGAGAGTTTTCAAAAGCGCATTAAAGGCTTCTTTGGTTAACATGTGAACCTCATCGATAATATAAACTTTATATTTTGAATCAAAAGGAAAAGTTCTGACTGACTCTCTTAATTCACGAATATTATCTATTCCGCGATTTGAAGCTGCATCTATTTCAATAGTATCGTTTTCAGAACAACCCATTTCTTTAGCAATAATTCTTGCAACAGAAGTTTTCCCTGTTCCACGAGATCCAGAAAATAAATAAGCATGAGAAAAATTCCCAAGCTTGAGTGCCCCTTCTAAAACCTTAACAATATGATCTTGCCCTAAAACTTCGTTGAAGTTGTTTGGTCTATACTTTCTATATAAAGCTAAATTGTTATCATTCATAAATATTTTTTGGTCGGTACCCTGCCCCGTACTAAGCTTCGCTTTAGTACTGGGGTTTACGATAAAGCGCTAAAGATTCCATAGATTGAAGTATACCAAAAATGCTAACAAATAAAAATTACCTATTTTTTAAGAAAATTTTCTACTATCTTTCTAGTTTCTTTTGCATTCTTTGTAGTCATTAATTTAACCCGCAATTCTTTTGCCCCATCAAAACCATTGGCATATGCTTTGTAATGTTTTCGCATTGAAGCAAAATTTCTTTTTCCCTTAAAAATCTTTTCATAAAGTTCTGCGTGCTCTACCATCGTCTCTAATTTTTTATTTATTGTTATTGGTTTCAAAATTGAAGCTTCGGCAAAGACCCACGGATTTCCAAAAACTGCTCGCCCAATCATTATTCCATCACAACCAGTTTCTTTAGCTTTTTGTTTTCCATCTTCTAAATCTTTTACATCCCCATTCCCTATTATCAAAGTCTCTGGAGAAATTTTGTCTCGAAGTTCTACAATTTTTTTCATTTGATCCCAATGGGCCAAGGCCACAGACATTTCTTTTCTGGTTCTAAGATGAACCGTAAGCACCGCAACATTTTCTTTTAAAATTTCTGGAATCCAAGTTTCAATTTCGTTTTTATTATAACCAATCCTTGTTTTTACAGAAACCGGTAAATCACCTGCTCCTTCTTTTACGGCTCTAATAATTTTTCTTGCTTTTTCAGAATCCTTCATGTGACACGCCCCTGATTGTTGTTTTTCAATATCTCGATCAGGACACCCCATGTTTATATCAATTCCATCAAAACCAAGCTTCTTAATCATCTGTGTAGCACGCGTCATATTCACCTCTTTAGAGCCAAAAATTTGAGCTACAATAGGCTTTTCCTTCTTATTATACTGAAGATTCAACATTAGAGCTTTTCCACCAACGCTCACTAGCCCATCAGCTGAGACGAATTCGGTCCAAAAAACATCCGGGCCACCACCTTTCTGGCCATGCTTAGAATACTTAGCAATAATCTGCCGAAAGGCCGCATCGGTAACATCCGCCATTGGAGCTAGGCAAAAAAACGGCTTTTTTTCTTCAGCTAAATTTTTCCAGAAACCAAGATTAATTTTTTTATTTTCCATCACTGAATTTGTAATATACCTTATTATCAAATCTTAAATCAAGATATAGAAGCTTTGAAATATCGTTCTTAAATTTTGTTAATAGAGGTTCATTTTTTAGTGCAGAATCTAAATTGTCTATTATTTTTAATAAATCATTTTGCCTGTTAAAAATAATCTTAGGTGGTTCAGGATTTGTGTAAAAATAATCCAAAATTAATTCATAATCACCACTAGATTTTATTAAAAGATTACTAGATTCAATTCCCATATCAAGCAAAGAATTTCTAAAGGAGACCAACTTTTTAAAATCTTCTTGAGGAAAAAGATTATCACCAATTGGAGAATTTATATCTTTCAAGTCACCTACGCCATAAAATCTAAAAAAACGTCCCCTGAAAAATATGGTGCTTTGTCAAAAATATATCCATCACCATCAATAAAATAACAATTATTTTCGAAGTTTGAACCTATTGATGATTCATCACCACACCATAAATATTCATTTGGTCTTTCTTTTATTTCTATTTGGAGAGTTCGCCATTTTTTTAAGTCGATTTTTACTTCAGATATTCTTTTTAACTTTTCTAGTAAATCATTTTTGATTCTCCCTTTCTGATAAATTAAAGAATTTCTTTTTGGAAACAAAAATAGATATCTACCATTTAAATCATTTTCTACCACATTTAGAATTTCTGTTTTGTCTATAATGTTATTCCCTAAAACTTCAATATTGTCTATATTAATATTTTTATTTCTTGAAAGTAGAGAGAGTATCACTACTAAGAAGATAAAAATAATAAAAGCAAAAACAAATCTTGTTTTAAGAATTTTTCTTTTTTTCTTGTTTATTTCAGAGACTTTAAGAATGTCGCGCCTTTTTTGCATAAAGCGTTATGCTCCAATTACATCTTTGCTAATATATTTCTTTAGAACTTCTGGAACTTTAATAGTGCCGTCTTTTTGTTGATAATTTTCTACAAGTTGAATCAAAACCCTAGGAGTAGCAATTGCAGTATTGTTCAAAGAATGAGTAAATCTAAGCTTACCTTCTTCATCTCTATATCTTATATTTAGCCTTCGTGTTTGGAAATCATGAAAATATGAACATGAATGAGTTTCTCTATATTTATTTTGAGATGATGACCAAGCTTCAATATCATATTTCTTTACTTGCCCCAAACCAAGATCTCCACCACAATTAACCACCACATGATAAGGAAGATTTAAAGCTTGTAAAACTTCTTCTGCGTTAGATAAAAGTTCCTCGTGAAATTTAACACTTTCTTCATGAGAAGCCTCACAAATTATCACTTGTTCAAATTTCATAAATTCATGAACTCTAAAAAGTCCTTTTGTATCTTTTCCATAACTCCCCGCTTCCACTCTAAAAGCTGGAGAAAATGCCAAAATCTTTTTAGGTAAATCTTTTTTGTCTAAAACTTTATCAGCAAAATAGCTCATTGTCGCCACTTCGGCTGTGCCAGCTAAATAATTCCCGTCTTGAGTTTTATAAACTTCGGCTTCTGCTTGTGGTAAATACCCCGTACCAACAAGAGTTTCTCTTCTAACTAAAGATGGCACGAACATAAATTTATAGTCAGGATGTTTTTCTCTAAATAAATCCACGGTCAATTGCCAAATAGCAAAAGCAAGTTCTGCTCCTTCGTTTTTTAAAAAATATCCACGAAAACCAACAACCTTTGACCCAGTTTCAAAATCAGCCAAATCAAGTTTTTCCATTAACTCAATGTGATCTTTTGGTTCAAAATCAAATTTTGGAATTTCCCCCCAAGTTTTAACTTCTTGATTTCCAGCATCATCATTCCCATCTGGTACGGAAATATCTGGCACATTAGGAACCTGAAGCATTAATGTTTGCCAAGTTTTCATTATTTCTTTAAGTTCGTCTTCTTTTATTCTTAGGTGCTCTTTTAAGTCACGCATCTCTGTAATCATAGACACTCTTTCATCTCCACTTGTTCTTGCAACTTTTTCAGAAACTACATTTTGTTCGGCTCTCAAGGATTCAACTAAGGAAAGAACTTGAAGTCTTTTTTCATCAATTTGTAAAAGCTCGTCAACATCAAAATTGACATGCTTTTTTATCGCCGCTTCTTTGATCAAATCTGCATTTTCCTTTATGAATTTTATGTCTAGCATAGATTTTATAAATTAAAAATAATATTCATATTGTACAAAAAAATGGTAAAATTAACAAATTAAGGCTTTATGGAAGACGAAATTAGAAAATTAGATAAAAAAGATTTTCCAGAATCGTTTTTGGAAATTCCAGAACCACCTAAAGAACTTTTTATTAAAGGGATTCTTCCAAGCGAAGATTTTATTTTCCTTTCTGTAGTTGGGTCACGAAAATACACTTCTTATGGAAAAGATGTTTGTGAAAAATTAATTAGTGGCCTTCGTGGTTATCCGATTGTTATTGTTTCAGGTCTTGCACTTGGAATAGATACTGTCGCCCATAAAAAAGCGCTTGAGATTGGTTTAAAAACTATTGCCTTCCCTGGATCAGGTCTTGATAAAAAAGTTTTATATCCAGCCACCAACTGGCGACTGGCTCTAGAAATTGTAGAAAGTGGGGGATGTTTAATTTCTGAATTCAAACCAGACTTCAGGGCAACTGTTTGGAGTTTCCCTCAAAGAAATAGATTAATGGCAGGAATTTCAAAAGCCGTTTTAATAATAGAAGCGGAAGAAAAATCTGGAACCTTAATCACAGCTCGACTTGCTCTTGATTACAATAAAGATGTTTTTGCTGTTCCTGGATCTATTTTCTCACCAAACTCAAAAGGAACAAATAAATTATTGAGACAAGGCGCTACCCCAATAACCACAAGCGAGGAACTTTTGGACGCACTTGGTTTTCAAGTTAATAATACGGAAAATATCCAAAAAGAAATTGAAGAAAATTGCACAGACGAGGAAAAGGAGATTCTAAAATTAATTCAAGATTCAATTTCAAAAGATGATTTATTCAGAAAACTAAATAAGCCAACAAATGAAACAAATGCTATTTTGTCTGTAATGGAAATAAAAGGATTGATAAAAGAAGAGCTTGGAGAAATTAGAAGATGTTAATTTGAGTATGATATAGTTAACAAGTATTTTACTTTTATTTGAAGATCTGATATATTTCCGTGTTAGTGTTAAGCGGGACACAGTACTTATTTTTTTTATAAATAATTATTGACTAGAAACTAGAACCTAGTCACTAGAACCTATGCGATTATTAATTGTAGAGTCACCATCAAAAGCAAAAACGATTGAAAAATATTTAGACGGAAAATATACTGTACGCGCTTCTGTTGGACATATTCGTGATTTACCAAAATCAAACAAACAAGCCATTGATATAGAGGGTGGTTTTATTCCCCATTACGAAATTTCTAAAGGCAAAGAAAAAGTCGTTCATGAACTTCAGGGGCTTGCGAATAAAGCAACTGAAATACTTCTTGCAACTGACCCTGATCGAGAAGGTGAAGCCATTTCTTGGCACTTAAAAGAATTGATGGATGAAAATCACCGCCAAGGCGGGGCAAGTAAAAAAGTTAAAGCTCCTATTAAAAGAGTGGCTTTTTATGAAATCACAAAAGAGGCCGTCGAAGAAGCATTGCAAAACCCAAGAGACATTGACCTACAATTGGTTAAAGCCCAGGAAGCAAGACGAGTATTAGACAGATTGGTTGGTTACGATCTTTCTGGTTTGATTTGGAAAAAAGTTCGCTATGGTCTTTCTGCTGGACGCGTCCAATCCCCCGCACTTCGTATTATAATGGAAAAAGAAAGAGAAATTCGCGCTTTTATTCCAGAAAAATTTTGGAGAATTTCAGGGTTATTTGAAACCACTAAAAAAGTAGAAATAAATCTAGATTGTTCCAAAGAGCCTCGCGATGAGAAAGTAATGGATCACATTGTAAAAACTGCCAAAACTGGAGACTGGATTGTAAAAGATATTAAAGAATCAGAACAAAAAAGATCACCACGCGCACCTTTTACAACTTCGACACTACAACAAACAGCTAGTTCGCGACTTGGGTATTCGCCTTCGAGAACAATGCAACTTGCCCAAAAATTATACGAGGCTGGACATATAACCTATATGAGAACTGACAGTACTAATGTATCTAAACAAGCTCAAGTCCAAATCTTATCGATGGTTGAAAAAAATTATGGAAAAAATTATGTCGAAGCTAGAATTTTTAAAACAAAAAGCAAAAATGCCCAAGAAGCCCACGAAGCAATTCGCCCAACACACATAGAAACAAAATCGGCTGGAACAACAGAGCAGGAAAGACTATACAAACTCATTTGGGAAAGGACAGTAGCCAGTCAAATGGCTGATGCAAAACTTTCAAAGACTAAACTTTCAGCAAATGTTAAAGAAAATAGTATTCCAGATTTTACTGCAAATGGTTCAAGGGTTATTTTTGATGGATGGTTAAAAGTAGACAAAGATGCAAGGAGCGAGGATGTTGAATTACCAAAAATTACTGTTGGAGAAAGTCTAAAACTTTTGGAATTAAATAACGAGGAAAAATTTACTGAACCACCAAATAGATACAGTGAAGCAGGTTTGGTTAAAGAATTAGAAGCCAGAGGCATTGGAAGGCCTTCTACTTATGCTTCAATTATGAAAACTTTAGAAGATAGAGATTATGTAAGAAAAGAGGGGCGAACTCTCTTCCCCACTGACACAGGCGAAGTAGTTTCTGATTTTTTGGAAAATAATTTTGCAAAATATATCAGTGATACTTTCACAGCCGAAATGGAAGATAAACTTGATGAAATTTCTCGCGGAGAAAGAGATTACACAAAAACACTGAAAGATTTTTATGGTCCTTTTTCTAAAGATGTAAAATCAAAAGAAAAAATGGAAAAAGTAACCAATATGGGAGAAGCACCTGAAAATATAAAATGTCCAAAATGCGGAAGTAAAATGATTGTTAAGCTTTCCAAAAATGGAAAATTTTATTCTTGTAGTAAATATCCAGATTGCGATGGAGCACTTAAAATGGATGGTACAGAAATGGCTGGACCAAAAGAAACCGGCGAAATGTGTCCAAAGTGTGGAGAGAAAAAAGAAGGAAAACTTGTAATTCGTGAGGGGCGGTTTGGAACTTTTATTTCCTGCTCTCGTTATCCAAAATGTAAATTTATTAAAAAAGACGAAGCTGAAGAAGAAAGAAAAAAAACTGGAGTAATTTGTCCAATTTGTAAAAAGGGAGATATTTCAGAAAGACGTGGACGTTTTGGAACTTTTTATTCTTGTTCTAATTATCCAGATTGTAAATTCATAATAAAAACAAAACCAACTGGAAATATCTGTGACGAATGTGATTCTCTTATGATGACCGGGACTAAGACAATACCAGAACGCTGTAGTAATAAGACTTGCCCGAACCACAACCCCCATAAATTAATGAAATAAAAAAAATCCCCGCTAATAGCGGGGATTTTTACAATGACTTTAATCTGAGTCTAAAGGGTCTAAATCATCTATTTTGAAAGTGTATTCTTTGTTTTGTTCATCATCGAATACAACACAAACGGAATATTCATCATCACCGGTATTGCATAGATAAAAGTGAATAATCAAGCCTTCTCTTTTTGTTCTATCCATTACTTTGTGGTTTAACTTTAAGGTTTTTGAACCTTTTGTGACTGAAAGGATTAAATCTAAATCTTCAACTATTTTATAAATAGGACCAGAAAACAATTTTCTTTCCAAAATTATATTCATTTTTATTTTATTTAAGAACTTTTTCTACCCCAAGATTAGCATTATGGAAATTTTTGTCAAATAAAAATCCCCGCAAATTGCGGGGATTTTTTAATCTTCATTAGGAAAACTTTCCACTTCCTCAATAAATTTTTCTAAGACAACAGCATTTCTGTCTGGTTTAGATGGTTGGTCATATAAAAATTTACCTTTAAATTTCTTACCCTGGAGAAGAAAGTCAATCCAATATAAATCTGATGACCACATGTTTTCTATTGGTATTTTATCTTTTTTGGCAATGAACCATTCTGGTCTCATTTCTCCAGTTTCTACTGGTTCACCTTTAAAATGAGAACATTTAAAGATATGGACTATTTTTGTTTCCGACCCATCTTTAAAATTATATTCAATAATACCAACTTTTTCTAAATCAGATATTTCAATCACAAGGCCACATTCTTCTTCGGTTTCTCTTTTGGCTGTTGCTTTTATGGATTGATCTATTCCTGGTTTAAATTTCCCTCCAAAACCATTTAGTCTTCCCATGCCAAAACCACGCTTTTTAAGACCGAGTAAAATTTCTGGTGGACGTTGAATAAAACAAAGACTTTCTATTTTCATGATAAAAAAATATTTACTTCTACCCCAAGATTAACATAAAGAGATTTTTTGTTAAGTGTGTTTTACTTTTTTTCTTTTTAGACATAGAATTGAATATATGTCTGCAAATTTAAAAGATTTATTAAAACTAATAAAAAGCCCTAAAAAAGAGGATATTGCCTTAATCACTAAGGCCTATGAATTTGCAAAAGAAGCCCACAAAGAACAGAAAAGGCAAAATGGGGACCCATACTTTTATCATGTTTTTGAAACAGCAAAAAATCTAGCTATTTTTGGAATGGATACAAAAACAATAGTGGCTGGACTTTTGCATGACACATTAGAAGATACAGATGTAACGGAAGCAAAGTTTAAAAAAGAATTTGGAGAAGAAATTGCATTTTTAGTTAAAGGAGTTACTAAGCTTGGTAAAGTAAAATATCACGGACAAGAGCGACATGTTGAAAGCTTAAGAAAATTCTTTGTTGCAATGGCCGAAGATATTCGTGTTATTTTGGTCAAACTTGCTGATCGTCTTCATAATATTCAAACCATACAATATCTTCCTGAAGAAAAAAGAAAAAGAATTGCTCTTGAAACAATAGAAATTCATGCAAAACTTGCCGACAGACTTGGTATGGGAAAACTGAAAGGAGAACTTGAAGATTATGCTTTTCCATACGCTTACCCAAAAGAATATGAACAAGTCACAGAACTTTTAAAGAATAAAATAAATTTAAATAAAAAATATTTAGAAACTGTTTATAAAGATTTAAAAAAGATTTTATACGAACAAAGTATAAAAGTTTTAAAAATAGATTACAGAGAAAAACATAAATATAGTCTTTATAAAAAATTAACTAGATATGGAATGGATATTTCAAGAATTTACGATATCATCGCTCTTCGCGTAATTGTTCCTACTGTTGAAGATTGTTATAGAACTCTCGGTATAATACATTCTGCATGGAAACCTCTTCCGGGAAGGATAAAAGATTACATTGCAACACCAAAACCAAATGGGTATCAAAGTCTTCAAACTACAGTTTTTTCTGGAAATGGTGAGATTGTAGAAATTCAAATAAGAACTGAACAAATGCATATGGAAGCCGAATATGGTATTGCTTCCCATTTTTTATATAAAGAAAATTTAGACAAAAAAGACGGAAAGACTGTAAGTAAAAAATTTGAATGGATAAATCAATTAAAAGATCTCCAAAAAATTATTGCGGATCCAGTAAAATTTCTGGAAAATCTAAAAACAGATTTTTTCCGAGATAGAATTTTTATATTCACCCCACACGGTGATGTTGTCGATTTACCAGAAGATTCTGGACCAATTGATTTTGCTTATGCTATTCACTCGAGAATCGGAGACCATACGAGTGGAGCAAAGGTTAATGGAAAATTAACAGCTCTTGATGCCAAGTTAAAAAATGGAGATATTGTTGAAATAATAACAAAAGAAAATGCCCACCCATCAAGTAGATGGATGGAATATACTAAAACCGCACTCGCCAAAAGACATATTAAAGCCTATCTTCAAAAAAATAGCAGTGGTCTTTTGGGAAAGATTTTTGGACCCTCAAAATCAAAATAATTAAATAGAAAAGTTTTTTATGTTATATAAATCAGATTCATCTTCTGATTTTTTTTCTTCAATAGATCTATCATCAATTGGGTTTTCTTCGGTTTGATTTTCTTCTGGAGTTACTCTTCCTAGTTCTTCCTCAATAATCTGAGTTATTGGAGTTCTTGTATTTTCTTCTGGGATATCTCCTTTTTTCTCAATAAAATTATTCATCATTTCATCCGGTCTATGAATTTCGTTTGATTTTATTAAATCAAGAATTGATTTCAAATCATCATTAGAAAAAAAATCTATTGTTATTTGTCCCCCAACTTCATTTTTTTCTACTTTTACCCTTGTACCAAGTGTTTCTCTTAATTTATTTTCAAGTTCAAGCATTTCTGGATCTGGTATTAATTTCTTTTTTCTAACTTTATCTACTGCAATTCTTCTAGAGATTCTTTCTGCTTCTCTTACAGAAATTTTCTTATAAATAATTTCTTTAAATAAGGTTACTTGTTCTTCTGGATTATCAACCAACATCAAAAGTGGTCTTGTGTGCCCTTCGCTTATTTTACCAGCAGAAAGAGCTTGTAAGATCTCTTCAGGTAAAGCAAGAAGTCTCATTGTATTTGAAACATATTCTCTACTCTTCCCAACCTTCTGTCCTATTTGAGTATGTGTAAATTTAAATTCATCTACTAGTTTTAGAAAAGCTCGTGCTCTATCAACAGCATTCAAATCTTCCCTTTGTAAATTTTCAATAATAGCAAGTTCAAGTTTTGCCATAGCATCGTCACCTACCCTGATTATTGTTGGCACTTGATCAAGTCCAGCCAATCTCGCTGCCCGCAATCTTCTTTCTCCAGCAATCAATTCATAATGGACTGAAAGCCCACCCTCCTCTTTTTCAATTTCCACACGAGAGACAACAAGGGGTTGAAGAACACCATATTGACGAATAGAGTCAGCTAAATCTTTTAATTTATCTTCTTCAAATTCTCGTCTTGGTTGATATGGATTTGGTTTTATTTTATCAACCTCGATCCAGAATATTGAATTGTTGTATAGTTCTGCCATTGAGTTAGTAGAAAGTTATAAAGTTTATAAGGTTATAAAGTTTATCTTATCATATTTTTTAAAAAATAAGGAGTTGATTTTATCTTAATTTCAAAGTAAAATTACCACAATTGCCGAAGTGGCGGAACCTGCCTGCCGGCACCTGTCTGCCGATAGGTAGAGGCAGGTTGGTAAAAAGCATAAAAAAACCTGTATGTATTTTGTATATGCAATAAAAAGTGAAAATAGAAACTATATTTATGTCGGAATTTCTGATAATGTAGAGAGGAGACTTAAGGAACATAATAGTGGTCACAATAAAACAACCAAACCATATAAACCATTTGAGATTATTCTTACAGAAAAATATGAAGATAGAAAAACTGCAAGAATAAGAGAAAAATATTTAAAGTGTGGTTGTGGTAAAGAGTTTTTGAAAAAACAAAATAAATAAGCCTAGGTGGCGGAATTGGTAGACGCAATAGACTCAAAATCTATCGATGGCAACATCATGAGAGTTCGATTCTCTCCCTGGGCACATAAAAATATGCACGACCTGTCTGCCGACAGGCAGGCTCAAAATCGTGTAGGGTAACCTGTGAGAGTTCGATTCCCTGCCTACCGGCAGGCAGGTCTCCCTGTGCACAAAAAAAATTTCTAATTAAAAAACATTTGACATTTTGTGGTTATTTGGTATTGTTGGATCAGAAAAAGTAATTTAAATTAATGTATTATGATAGATCTTACAATATTAAAGAAATTTTTAGTGGAAGCCAAAAAATATGCTTATGCTTCTGGTGACAAGAGCCGGAAAATAAAAGAACTAGATGGTTCAAAAACTTTAATTTATGAACGCGGTGACTGGAAATACCACGACAACTATTTCGGAGGTGAACCATATGGTGGCCGTGAGGTTGTGTTCTATAAAGGCAAACCAGTTTGGATAATGGTATATTACGGAACCGTTATTGCTTCTGTATCACAAAAAAGACTAAAGGAAATCTATGAATTTTTACAGCAATGCCTTTCCCTTGTCCCAGAAAATAAACCCTTTCGTGGACGAGAAACTTCTTGCATGGGAGATTTTTATTATAGAAATAAAAACGAAGGCACTGTTAGTGTTGAAAAATTTTCTGGAATAGAAACTATCACCTATTTAAATAGCCAGATTGTCTACACAGCAAATTATTTTGGCGGTTTAGTTGACCAACGAGATGATGGAATTGAATGATTTAAAAAACCCCGCATTTGCGGGGTTTTTGTTTTTATAAAATTCAAAATTTTCAATTTTTTCTTGAAACAAAATATAATCTAGATTGCACTATTACAGCACAAACATGTATTAGAAACATAGAAAAAAATAAAACTCCAAAACCCCATTGATTGATAATAAAAGTCCCTACAAAAACAGCTAGTCCAAATATAATGTGTTGCCCACCTCCTTCAAGCCCCCATTGTAGTCCTTCTGTCTTTTTTTGAATAAATTTAGAAAATAATGCTGACCATGGTGCTGCCAAACAAGCAGTCCCTATGGCAAATATGATTTGTAAAATAAACAATTGCCAAGTATTGTTAATAATCAAATACCCAAATGTCCCCAAAGCATATAAAACATATCCTAATATCACAACAAATTGCTTATTAATTTTATCAGACACCTTACCCATTATCATCATTAATATTCCTGTTGTAATCGCAAAAACAGCCATTGTTTGCCCAATATCTAAAATACTTCCCCCAATATTCTCTACATAAATAGCGTAAAAGGGACCAAAAAGTCCTTCACTTAAACTCGAAAGGAGACTTGCTGTCACTAATATTTTATAACCTTTATTCATTTAATAATTAGTTGGATAAGAATTAATATTTTTATTATACATCTTATTTTATGTTATGCTAGTTTAATGAAGCCAAAATTAATAGTTATACTAGGTCAAACGGCCACAGGAAAAAGTGATTTTGCTGTTAATATAGCAAAAAAATTTAATGGAGAAATTATTTCTGCTGATTCAAGACAAGTGTACAAAGGAATGAATATAGGAACTGCTAAAATCACAAAAAAGGAAATGGGTGGTATTCCCCATTATTTATTAGATGTTGCTAATCCTAAAAATAGATTTTCTGTCGCAGAATATAAAAAGTTGGCTGACAAAAAAATTAATGAAATTTTAAATCGCAAAAAAATTCCAATAATATGCGGTGGGACCGGTTTTTATATTGATGCTGTAGTAAATGGAATTATTTTTCCAGAAGTTCCACCAAATGAAAAACTTCGTAAGTCTCTATACTCAAAATCTGCGATAGCATTATTTGAGTATCTTAAAAAAATTGATCCTGTAAGAGCCAAAGATATTCAGAAAAAAAATGAAAAAAATAATAAAGTGAGATTAATAAGAGCCATAGAAATTGCTACCCTCTTAGGTAAGGTTCCTAAATTAGGTAAAAAAGAGTCAAAATTTGATGTATTAAAAATTGGCCTAAAAATTGATAATAAATTATTAAAAGAAAGAATTGTTATTCGCCTATTCGCGCGAATTAGCCGAGGTATGATTAGTGAAATTAAAAAACTACACGAGAGTGGTCTTTCTTGGAATCGAATGGAAGAATTAGGATTGGAGTATCGTTATGTTTCTAGATTTTTGCAAAACAAGATAAATAGAGATCAAATGATTGAAGAACTTTCAAACGCAATTTGGCAATATGCCAAACGCCAAAATACTTGGTTTAAAAAACCTGCCCATAATGCTGATGGCATAACTACTGCAGGCGGGGATAAAAATACTTTCTGGTTTAATCCTCTAAAAAAATCAGAAACCCTAAAAATCGAAAAAAAAGTAGAAGGGTTTTTAAAATAAAAAACCGCCTAATTCGGCGGTTTTCGTTATAAGAAAAATATTGTGCTTTACTTTATTTAAGGCGCCAGAATTCTTCGTCTGGATTATTAGGATCTGTCATCGATTCCAATTTAAACGCTGACAAACCATTTGTGGTAAGAATTATTCCAAACCAATCTCCAATCGTTGCAGCATTTCCATAGGCATGGAGTTCTTCTATTGTTTCAGGGAAACTTGGTACAACTTTTCCTTCTTCTGAATTGGTATGTAATTTTTCAAACATTAGGGGGTTTTTACCCCTTTTTATTCTTAATGTCTGTTTTTTGTGATTTATTATAGCCAAATCTCCTGCCATAATTGACGTTGTTTTACCTTCAGAATTTTTCATATAGAACTTGTTTAAAAATTTCTAATTGAAGAATATCATATTATAATTTATTTGTAAATAGGCACAAAAAAACAGTAAGCATCCTTACTCCGACCGTGGTCGGAGTAAGGATGCTTTTAATATTGTTTAATTTGTTTTCGATGGGCGGTAAAGGAATCTTTCCTTACAGGAACAGTATACCTTTTGTATTTGTTCAGAATAAAATTCTTCACAAATATATAAAAGCTTTTCGATTCCTCCACATAAACAAATAAATTTGTTTATTATCGCCAATTCAAAAAAACAGTTTTCACTGTTTTTTTGAATTAAGGCGGGCGATGAAGGAATCGAACCCTCACCAATGGTTTTGGAGACCATTGTTCTACCATTAAACTAATCGCCCATATACTAAAAAAGAATCAAAAGATTCTAATTTTAGTATAGCAAAATATAAATAATTTTATAAACCCAAAAGAGAACCTATTTTTTAGCTTCTTTATGCATCTTATTAGTCTTACACCATTTACAATATTTTTTTAATTCTATTTTTCTTGTAACTGTTTTTTTGTTCTTTCTGCTCCAGTAATTTATTCTTTTGCAACTTGAACAAGCGAGTTTTATCAATTTATCTTGTGACATATATCTTTTTTATTAATTCTAAACTAATAAAGAATACTATAAATTGACCCGAAAAGCAACTTATTTAATTTATCCTTACATAAACTAAAAACCCGCCATTTGGCGGGTTTTTAAAAAGAACATTGTTAAAATGAAAGCATTGTTAATTTTGTTTTTTGAGCTTTTAATTTGTTAATCTTTGAAGATATAAATTTAATCAATCTTGGAAACAATAAAAATGAAACTTCCAACACAATAAAACCTATAAGCCCGGTAACACAATTAAGGAATATATATTCACCCATTGCCAAATTCAAACCACTTTTCATAGATTCTGCTCCACTTAAACCGCCTGCCCCCATACCAATAAAACACATCACAAACATAAAACTTGGCGTTAGATTGTCTCTATCGCCTGGAAAAGAGTCAAAATAGTCTTCAAGAGATTTCGTTGTAACAATTAAAGAGGTTATGAACCCAAAAAGAAGCCCTGCAAGAAGCCCGGCAATACAACCACCATCTTTGCCAGTATACCAGCCAACAAAAACAGACAGTGCTATTGTTAAAATAGCCCCAACATAAAAAACAATAAATTGTCTCCTTGAGTTCCCAAAGGTGATCACTTTTATAATGGCAGATGACACAATGTAAATAAGTGTTAATACTACACTCATAAATAAAATTGAACTTTCAAGATTTTTCATTTTATTAAGATTTTAAAGATTTCTAACTACAATTTTATCATAAAACAGAACATAAGTCAATATTAAAATAAACCTTACAAATAGGGTTTATTTCAGCCAAACTAAAAACCCGCCATTTGGCGGGTTTTTAAAGAACAAAAATATTTAATTATAGTGAAAGTTTTTGTAGTGCTGACTGAAGATTTTCTTCTTTTTCAATCATCACTACTTCTTTTTCATTTCCAATCAGCATTATCTGCTGTTTACGAGATGGATCTGCCCCAATAAAAATAACAGGAGTAATAAGATTATTCTCCCCCAAAATTCTAAGAAGATCTAATTCATTACCCTCATTACTGGGATCAAGAACACAAATGAAAACTTCGATATCCTTCAAAGTTCTCGCCTCTGAAAAATTACTAAGAGTTACCGTAAACTCATTTGTTATTGCCCCAAAGAAAAAATATCTTTCCCACCCAAGGAGAAATTTTACTTTTTCTCTTATTTCCTGATCTTTTGCTATCAAAAAAACTTTAATTTTCCCCATAGTTCAATTGTTTAAATAAACTTTTTCTGGGTCTATATTACAAAATAATGATTAAACTGTCAATTTTTTCCAAAAATGACATCTATAGAAAAAAGCCGTTCCGACCAATGTCGGAACGGCTTTTTTTGTCTTTTATCTACATCCACATTTTTTTGGGTGCATTGAATGTTTTTTTTCAAGCATCACTTTTTTAACTTCAAGTCTCTTTTTTGTTTTATGAGACTTTGTTGATTTTTTGTGTGCATGAAGCGATGCGGCTCGTTTTGCCATATGATTTATATTTTTTTATTAATAATATAAATCAATTATACCCCGCATGAAAATTTTTACCTAAATTTCCGCTAAAATAACTTTTTCAATTATCCCTGGGTAATCTCTATGTTCAAGTGCGTGCACTTTTGTGGCTAATGTCTCAGGTGTATCATTTTCATCAACAGGACACTCTGCCTGAAAAATAATTTTTCCTTCATCATATTTTTCGTTTACAAAATGAATTGTAATGCCTGACTCCTTCTCCCCCGCCTCAATTACAGCTTGATGAACAAAATCTCCATACATCCCCTTTCCCCCAAATTTTGGAAGTAACGCTGGATGAATATTCACAATCTTGTTTGGATACATTTCAATAAGTGAGCTTGGTATCATAAGCATAAAACCAGCCAAAACAATGAAATCAATTTCAAACTCTTTTAGTTTATCTTGTACAATAGAAGTTTCTTTCAACTCTTTATAAGTAAAGGTAAAAGACGGCACATTCATATCTTTTGCTCTTGTTAAAACATAAGCATCAACTTTATTTGATAAAACAAGCGCCACTTCTATAATAGGGTTACCTAAAAAATACTCCATTATTTTTTGAGCATTAGTTCCAGATCCTGAGGCAAAAATTGCAATTTTCTTCATAATAAATACTTTTTTGAATAATTAAATCTGTGCATAATAATAACCTTTTTTTATATACATGACAAGAAAGATAAAAAATAAACCCTAAATAATGGAATTTTATACAGAGAAGCCGGCTTAATGCCGGCTTTTAGAATTAATAAAGAATTTCCTACATACTAATCCCAAAAGGTTTTTCAGGGGGTTTTTTTGTACCCACAGAAATAATAACTGCTTGCGGCTGTTGTGATTTTTTTACAACAACCTTATTCTGAGAATCAACAATAGTCCATTCGCAGAAAAATATTTGAGTTTGGTCTTTCATTTCACTTTCTTTTTTATTTTTACTACTTTTTTTCTTTTTTTATTCAAAAATTTGGCCTCTTTAATTGAACCATATTTGCCGTCCTTTTTAAAAACGGTAAAGGAAAAACCTTGACTACTTCTATTTTTGCGCATTTTTGTAACAAAAGCACCAGTACATTTCCAAATATCTCTTGGAATTCCATCAGCGCACATGACATCAAGCATAGTGTCTTCCGGGGGAAGTTCTCTCCTAATAGCGTCATTAGTTAGAGCATGATCTGTAAAAATAAACCAAAATACTTCTACTTTTTCTTTTCTTGTTTTTGCCATTTTTTATCAATTTAAACAACTTTTTCTGTCCTTAAACTAACACAATACCCGATTATTTGCAAGTATAACAAAACCCCGCAATTGCGGGGTTTTTAAAATGACCAAAGAATTAATGCTTAATTCCCAATTGAGTCCCAGTTGCCAAATGTAGCTCTGTGTTTAGCTAGTTGCCAATTGGAATAGCGATCTCTCCTATTGTCGTAATAGGACAAATCTGGAAAAGTACGGCTGGTGCCTGTTTGAGTATAGTCACCAAAAATCTTTTTTAATTCCCCTTGTTCTTTGACAAGAGATAGCGCGTGATCCACCATTTCTTCAATAAAAAATTGCAGAGTTTTAATATTCTCACTACTACACTCTATTAAATGAAGATCCTCAAGAATTTCAGTTGAGTTCATTTTAAGAAAGATTCTTGTATGAACTTCTGGGACTATAATTTCTCCTTTGTTAAATAAGTCAGAAATTTCATTTTTCCATTTCTGAAAAATTTCTTCCTGCTTTGTTTTTGGAGTTGAATTATAAGAATAACTCATTTCTAAACTTTTAAAGATTATCTGCTTATAGTATAGATGATAATCAGTATTATGTCAATACATAACAAAACCCCGCAATTGCGGGGTTTTTTAAAGTAATCTACTTCTTGCCCTGCGTAGCCTTGGCGAAGGAGGGTTTTTTTGTCTTTTTCTTTTTTGTACTTTTTTTAGCCTTTTTAATGGCTTTTGTTTTTACTTTTACTTTTTCTTTTGTAATTTTGTAAATAGTAAATTCAACATTAAAACGGCCAAGTTTCTTGTGCTTCTTATTCAGGTCTTTTGAAAAGAAATCAATATAATATACACCGGCTTTTCGATATCTTTTATTCATGGCATCATCAATGCGAAAGATATTTAGACCGTAGGGAGTTTTAACATTGAATCCCTTTCTGATTATCTTGATAAATACTGTTTTCTTCCCTTTCCTCCAGATTTCTGTTTGATCTGACCCAAAGGCAATTGAGCCAGATTTAATTTTGCGACCAAAGGCACCCTTTCCATCTGGATTCTTTTTCGTCTGCCGAGCATCCATTGGATTATAATACGAAGCACTGGCTTTTTTCTGCCTCGTTGAATTTACCTTCTGTCTTGATATTGGCTTTGCCTCTATAAAAGACAGTGTTCCAAAAAACAAAAATAAAAATACGATTTTTTTCATAAGAAGTGCTTTTTAAGTTCAGCACCCATCATATCATATTTAATCTATTTTGTCAACACAACACACTTACTTTTTTCCTTTAAAAAACCACCTGCACACCTATCTCATAAAAATAAAGTAAGTGTGTGGACAAATATAAAATAACCTTATTTTATAAGGCTATTTTATAAAGAGTTTATTTATATCTTTAGTTTTTTATTTATTACTTGCCAGTTTAGATTTTTAAAAAATGTTTCAATATAAGATTTTTTGTCAGTTCCAAAATCTATAAAATAAGAATGTTCATACATATCTAAAACTAAAATTGGTGATGTCCCCCATACACCAGAAAGATTGTGAGCATCTGCTAAAAAATTTCTTAATTTTCCATCGTTGTAATCGTAAGCCAAAATTACCCAACCACGGCTACAAAGACCTAGTGCTTTAAAATCTTCTAACCATTTTTCAAATGAACCAAAATCTCTTTCAATTAGTTTAATTATCTCCCCTTCTTGTACTCCATTACCACCCAAAATATCAAAATAAGCTTCGTGTAAGATGATTGCATTTGCAATAAAACTTTCTTCTAATTTTAATTCTCTTAATTCCGAAAAAGAAGCATTGGCAGAAGTTTTGTCTACTGATTGTAATTTATCTTGAATTTCTTGTCACTTTTTTACATAGCCAAGATAAAGTTTCTGGTAATGATTTTCAATAGTCTTTTTCGAGATTCCATTTAATTCTTGGAATTTCAAGTCTTTTGCTTGTTCGTATTTTTTCATAATTAAATTATATAATATATTAACTAAAACCTAAAAATATTGAATCAATAAAAAATATTACCCACAAAATTAATATTATAATATTAAACAATTTACGCCACTTTAATAATTTTATTGAAAAAATACTTAAAATAAAAATGAGTGAAACCAAAAAACCTAGTAAAAAAGAGAAACCAACTTGGTTTTTATTAATCACTGTCTCAACAATTATCCCAATTAAACTTATACCAATAAGAGTAAGAGACATTCCAGGAACTAGGATCGATGAATTAGGTTTTTTTAAATTATTATCCATAAGATATATTATACCAAAATTTAAAATGAAAAAGAAAAACCCCACAAAACCGCAGGGTTTTGTGGGGTTATAAATCAACCTAAAGCCTTAAAAGAATTTTGCCTGTTGGATTTGCTCCATAAATCCAATCAAAGGTTCTGGTGACAATCCCAGTCTCTTCCCTAATTGACATGAGAAGCTCTTGATAATTGGATATGTAAGCTATTTCATATTCACCCTTGTCTACTTTATTTTTACGAGTAAATGGAGAAATAATATATGTACCTTTATTAATTATCCTTCCATCTATGGTATCGGAATCAAGAAGTACACCATATTGTAGAACATATTCTATGTTCTTATAATCTTTACTGACTGACTCCTTCCAGCCTTCAATTTTCTCAATAGTCACAACATAAGCGTGACCAATATGCCTGGAAAATTTTACTCCATATTCATACCAAACAGTTGATTCATTTTTAATTTCTCTCCATTTTTTTTCTTTAAGAAGAGCTATTTCTATCCCAGATAAATTAAGCCAAGGATTCAGTGGGTTAAGTGAATCAATAATATTAACATGTCCCCTGTTCAATGAATCAAGTGAATATAAAAATTTCTCTTTTGGAGAAAGTTCTCTTTGAGTAAGAGAATCACCTCTTTTTACAATTTCTTCTTTTTCTTCTGGCTTTTTATTTTGTTTTTGTTTAATATCTACAAAAACAAATATAGCAACCAATAACGCGGTAACAGGAATAATATATTTTTTCATAATCCTTATTTAAAACAACTTTTCTGCCTTAACACTACCACAAGAATTTAATTTTGCAAGCCCGCACACTTACTTTTTTATACTCTTGAGAGCGTTTTTAATAAAACTTCTAAAGAGTAAGCGCGTAGGCAAGGCAAGACAAAACCCCCATTGATGGGGGTTAAAAATAAAAAAATGTCTATACATTATTAGTAGAGAAAAAACCAACTACACAGAGAGCAGTCAAAACAAAGAGAATAAATGTCCACCATCCTGATTTATATGCCTCTTTTTTTTCATAACTAATAAGACTGGGCAATGCACCTCTTCTTTCTAAAAGACGACAATCAAGTAGACTATCTAACGTCACCCAAAAAGAAAAAATAAAAAGTATAAAATAAACCACAAAAGGACAAACAAGTATGACCATTTTTATAAAATTTAAAACAACTTTTCTGTTTTAAAATTACCATATGGACAAATGATTTGCAACAAAACCAAAAGCCCTATAATAAGGGCTTTTGGTTTTTTAAAGCTAATCCTTTAGTTGGGAGAACTATTTTAATATAAATATTGATTTGAGGGTCGAGACCATAACTCTTGTACACATCTTATAATTCTCGTACACATCAAAGATTTTTAAATGTTTTTGTGGATTTCTCTTTAAGGATTAGCTGTTACAATTATAGTCCCCTTACATGAAGTTTCCATTAAGAAAATGATATAATTAATCCAGCACTAAATTATGTTTTATGTATATCTAGTCAAAAATGAAAATAGTGGTCTTTATATTGGTTGTACCAATGATTTAAAAAGAAGGTTGGATGAACATAATTTAGGGAAATCAGATTTTACAAAAGGACATAAATGGGAAATCGTGTATTATGAAGCCTATAAATCAAAGGATGATGCTTTTGAAAGAGAGAAAAGCTTAAACAACATGGTTATGGAAAAAGACACTTAAGGTCGAGGTGTCGTAGAAGTTTAATAATTTAGTGCTGGATAAACCCATGAAATGGTATTTCGCTTCAAGGCTATATCATAAGCCTAAAATAGTTGATATTACAAATTTTCTCACCCAAAAAAGAGAGGTTGTTTTATCAGATTGGATTTACGAAGACTCTTTGGCTCCTTATTCTAAAAATATTTCAAAAGTAAAATCGTTGACAAAAAGAGTTGTTAAATCATTACTAAAAACAGATATATTTGTATTAATTAGCGATTCAGCTGGTACTGATATGTTTGTTGAACTTGGTGTATGTTTAACAAAAAATGATTCTGTAAAAAAGGTTAAAATTTATATAGTTGGAGAACACGGAAAAAGATCACTTATGCAATTACACCCTTCTATAATACATGCAAAAAATTTACGAGAAGTATTTAAAAAAGAAAAAATTGACTGTAAAAATTTTAAAGTCCCTGAATTTTAATTAGAAAAAATAAAACCCCGCAATTGCGGGGTTTTTAATAAGGTGAAATTAAAATTATTTTTTCTTTTGAACAGTATCAAAGATTTTGTTCCATCTTTTGAGTTTAATCTTTTCCATCTTTTTTGTAATTGGTACGCCAGTCTGTCTATCACAGGGGCAGTCCCTGAACGGATTTATGACCTTTTTACCGATAAAGTAAAAACCATATCCTACATAATAAAGACCGTCTGCAATTAGGACAAAGGGCACAGCAATAATTTCAACAATTAATGGAATTTTTCTTTTTGCCTTTGGGACATTATTAGTATCTAAACTCAATGGAGAAATCTCATCTTGTTTATTCAATACGGTAGTGTCAGAAATACTTTTTTCTTCCACAATAGGATCTACAATTGGTTTTTCTTTTTTATGTTTTTTAATCCAATGTTTTTCCACGCAGTGAACTTTGCCGTCTATAATCATGAGTAGACGAGCTTTAGCACCAAGACCAAAAAATACTGAAATCGTATCGCGGATAGAAACATAATTAATATCATTACTGTTTTTATTACCAACCGAAATAGTATCGTGAATAATAAGAGTATCAATATAGATTGGAATTGTATCCCGGATAATAAGAGTATCAATATAGATTGTGTCATGTATAATGATAATCTTTGGAACAGGAATTGTTTTTCCTTCTCCACACTCTATTATCTCTTCGGTTACATTACCGTTTCTCACAGATAACCTGTAAGTAATTTGATAAGTAGTGTCTTTAAGCTTAGGTTTTTCCACTATTTTAGTCGATAATATCGGTTTTTTGTCGGATGTACTGGGAAATAACTTCCCCAACCTTTCCATATCATAGATCTGACAAGGAACCATTTTAAGTTTGTTTATATGAGCTTCGTCCAATTTTTCTGCATCCCTACAGGCCCCAAGAATTTCTTCTTTTTCATAAAACTCACCTGATGACAAAGCTTTATCCAGAAACCCGAAATGTTCTTTATTTAGAGCATCATATGAATACGGGAAATTGGTTGCATCAACAAAAGAATCATAAATAGTATCGCTCATAATGATAACCCTATTCCAAATGTGGTGTTCCCCTCCTCCCTCACATTTAGGAATGTTGGGATTTTTTGTTAACACTCTAATAGTGTTGAGTGTTGTACTTGGAGAAAAATACCCCATATAGGTATTTTTTAGATTTGGATTTCCGTCTTTTAAAACATCAAAGATAAATTTATTCAAAGCTGTAAAAACTTGGCAATTTCCATCTTTACTTGTATTTTTTTCATCTTTAAAAAAATTACATAAATTCCCAACTTCTTTAATTCCTTGATCTTCTTGATATTTAACAATAGAAGAGGTAATTTTTCCCGAAAGTAAAACTGCTTCTTTTGGGGAAAGATTTTTAATTCTCACCGTGTCATAACCAAAAGTTTTTGCCTTATCAAGAACCCCTTTTTTAAATTCATCACACGACAAACTTAAACCTGATATTTCAGTAAAACTCAAAAAGAGCATGCTGTTTAATAAACTATCAGTTTCATTAGCAGTTAGTTTTGCTGACTTTATATTCACCGGATAATTATCAAGTGAAATTGTTTTTACAACAATCTGTTGTGCTTCACTTTTTTGATACACAAAGACTAATAACAGTCCTGTCAATAGAACTCTAAATTTCAGTTTCTTCATTTTTCACCAATTTTTAATTTACTTTTTCTAGCTACAGACTACTAAATAATAACCATCTTGTCAATAGTAGAATTTGGGTAAAGTTAAACCCCGCAATTGCGGGGTTTTGAATCAAAAATTCTTATTTTGCATCATCATAAATCTTAAACGCCCTTAACTGGATGTCATCATAATTTATGTACGCCCTTAACTGGATGTCATCATAATTTATGTACGCATCAAGTTGTGTCTTGTCGTATTTTTTGTAAGCAGTAGATGTGGTAGTCTGTTCAAACAGAATTAAAGCCTTCCCGTTTCCAGAGTTTTCAAGTGCTACATATTGTTGATACGCATCAGGATCTTCTTTTTTAAATATATTGAATGATTGATCCTTAATTTTTAGCCAAACCTTCTGTGCACTATCTTTAGTTGCAAGCCATTTTTTTTCATAAACGTCTTTAATCATAAGCCAATTCTTCTCTCCCCCATCTTTTACCTTTAACCAAACCTGCTTTTTTTGTTCTTTAGTTTTTGCATTTGAAAAAAGTAAATTTAGATTTGGATGATAAAATACAACTTGCTTGTCTTCAGAAGAAGAAATTGTGTTAACTACAGTAGAAGTGGTAGTGTCTACTGCCATTTTTACCTCTGTGTTAACCGTTTCAACTTTCTTTTCAGGAGAAGACGAACCACAAGATGACAAGAAAATTATGCTAATAAAAGCACCAGCGAGAAATAAAATTTTTGTTTTCATGAAAATTATTTTTAAATGTTCTTATTTATTTTCTGCTTTAATGCTACCATATTTAAATTTAAAAGTCAAGTAAAAATTGGGCAAAGTTAAACCCCCATTGCTGGGGGTTTAAAAAAATCTAATATGAATTATTGTCTTTCTTCAAGCTCTCGTTTTGCAATTCATTCTTAAACAATGAATTGCTAACAAGCAATTAAAAATAAAAACAGCTATCGCCACGATTATAAAACTTTTAGGAGGAGGGTCTTTGTAAGAATTAAAGGAAGAAATTTGCACTAACCAAACCACAACATCAGCAATTAAAGAAAGAAAAACTCCCGCAACACCAATACACACAAGACCAAGTTCGAAATCAGTCCGATTTCTCCTGTTGATTATAGTAGTGATTATCCAAGGAATAATACTAAGAATAAGTAATGAAGCAATGAATAAGAAAAAGTATGCTACTGAATCCATAATAATATTTTAAACAGCTTTTCTGCCTTAAAATTACCATACCTTAGTAAGGTTTGCAAGGTAAACTAAAACCCCCATTGCTGGGGGTTTTGATTATAAAAAATAATTCTTTAAATCATTTAGGCACTCATCACAAAAGTTGTGGCCATTTAGTCTATCAATTGTAATATTCAGCCAATCATGTGGAACTTTCATCCCTTGTCTCATTACACACTTATTAGTGCAATGTAACCCGAGAGAATTCTCAACATTCTTTTTGCGAGTATGAGGGATAAGTCCAAAGACATGTCCCATCTCGTGAATAGTTTCAGTGACAATACATTCGTATGCTTGATTCGGATTTAAATTTTGGAAACGGTTTGTTGAAATAATTGTTCCAAACTCGTGTATGGCAAGACCGATACAAAAGTTACACCCTTCAGTATACAAATCTTTGTTTGTCACCAAAACATCATAGTGGCGGTTATTTTTCTGCCATGGTTCTGTCATCAATAAAAGTAAAAGTTTATCACCATCAAGTTGACCTTGTCGACTTTGTCTTTCAACTCTTTGAATATACCAATCAATTGAATTCCATTCAGTTAAATTAACACCTTGTCGCCAATTGTTGTTTCTCCAGACACCAAAATTGTGAGCGGGTAAACGTCCTTCAACATTAGCAAATCTTAGTATTGTGTTAATACCCTGAAGCACTGCTTTTGTGTAAAGTGGTTCTACCTCTTTATCAAACATGATATAGACAGGACGAGTAATAGTAGGTTTTTTTGCCTCTAATATTGTGAACATTTTTTATATTTTTTATATTAAAAAAACTAATCTATCGATAGTTTAACATACCTTATTGTATTTGTCAATAATAATTTATAATAAACTAAAACCCCCATTGCTGGGGGTTTGAATAAAGATTTTTCCTCTTTAAGAATTCAGGAGGGCTTCTTTCTTTAAAGATTTGTTCTTTAAATACTCGTCAATATCTACCCATACTAAGCCAAATACGATTAATGCTCCGACAGTTAGCAAGGAAGTTATAAGTACGCCAGGGTTGATTCCTGTTGTAAATATTATTGTAAATCCTGTTACAACAACTGTTATAATAGGTCCTTCTGCTAATAAGCAAACGCTCCCAAATGAATCTTCAGCTGAGAGCATTACTACTGCAAATATTCCCACTAAGACTGCTACCTCTAATACTAAGTAGAATGCGTCATTTGAATTTCCGGTTTTATTCATTTCAATGAAGTATGTTATAGCTTCAATTAAAAGAACTACGATTACTGCAACTAAATGTTTTTTCATGATAATTTTTTTTAATGTTCTTATTTTCTGTCTCAATGCTACCATATTTAGATTAAAAAGTCAAGTAAAAATTAGGTAAAGTTAAACCCCCATTGCTGGGGGCTATGACTAAGATTATTTTCACTTGTTTAAAAGATTTTTATAATAAGCAACAGAATTTTCAAATACGTTCATATTGAACTTAAGAGAATTATCAAGCGTTGATTTTGCTGATTTTTCCAAAATATCAGCAAGTGATGAGTGATTATTATTTCTTAACTTTAAAACTCTTAATTGTTGCTTTTCAAACATTTCAAAAGCAAATTGATTAGACTTTTCAAATGAGTGTTTCGCATTTTCTACAGCATCAGCTATTACGGCCGACAAATATTGTTTATTAGAATCTTTAAACTCTTGAAGTTTATTATCAAGATATATTTTCAATTCTTTTTGAAGATTATCGTAATAGCTTTTTAATCCTTCTGTTAAATCCATATTTGAATAAATTTATGTTTATACTTTTTTCTGTTTATATAATATCAAATTTTAGTGTTTTTGTCAACACTAAAACACCCTTGTTAGAAGATTAAAATTTCCTAGCCCCAAACTTATGCAGGCTTTTCATCACAACTAGTAGTCTTTCTTAATTGAAATTATAGTATAATACTTGTATTAACAGTTCTATTATAAATAACCACGAAAAAGAGTATTACTCTCTCGTGACAAGTAAAAAAATATGAAACAAGTATTGAAAAATAAAAAAGTTCAAATTGCCACCGTATGTGGCACGGTTGCTATTGCTGGAATATTATTATTCCAAGGTGCTATACCAAAAGCAGAAAGCAAGGTGATAATTAATTCAATTTCACCAAGCCAAGGTGCTACTGGAACAGAAGTTGTCGTATTGGGTTCTGGTTTTTCCTCATCAACAGAAGGAATCATTGGTACTCAAATAAACGGAAAAATATACGCTCCGGGCAATTATATTTTAATTCAAAGTGATGTTCTTGATCAACCCATTCTTTCACCTGACGGAAAAACACTAACATTTAATGTTAACCTTGTTTCCGATAAAGTTAAGGCAGACTGCGAAGCAAGCTTGGCCAAAATAAAGCCCGGGTCATGTAAAATACAAATCAAAGTAGTGAATGCCTATGGAAAGATGAGCCTTGGTCAATACTTTACCGTTACAAGTATGGGGAGTAAAAAACTTACCTACACAATCGAAAAACTTGATATGCCAACACCTGCAATTGTTCATGCGGTGGTTCCTGGTCAAAGTTGGAAAGGCGATGATGTGATGCGTTTTCGGGTTAGTGCACCGGCAACCAATGGAGACACCATAACAGGTATAATATTTTCTATGGCAACTAACCCAGATGCTTTGGGTACTGGTTTTCAACAATGCTCTTATTTTTATCCCACAAGTTCACCTGACAGCTCTCTCGCAACCGATGGGACGAGATTGCGAATGAGGGAAGAACCATCGACAGGTTATTGGGGTGCATCGCTTGGTATGGATGGCGGAGTATTCATATGGGATCCACAGCCGATTCCAGTAGGTTGTTTAGCATTTGTCGGCGGTTTTCCACTCGCTCCTGGTACACATAAGGACTTCACTGTAAACATGAGAATGTACGCTCAAAATTACGCATTGAAAGCAGACGGGACATACACGCCTCCAGTAGAACAATCAAAAACATTTAGTCTCATGGTTAAAGCTCAAGGGTTATATCACGGAACTGGTGGTTATGTGATAGATAACTCTCCAGAAAATGGCTATGACAGTACTTTTGATTATTCTCTAGGTTATAGTGGTAATCAATTACGTATGAGTTTAAGCACTTTAATCACAAGCGACCCAATCCAAATAATTCCCCAATCAATACCAACGCCAGCCGGATATTTTCCGTTATAATAAAATAAATAAATTTAAAAAAACAGCCGAACTTTGGTTTGGCTGTTTTTTTAAATAAATTATTAAGTGGAGGAATCTACTCTGTTATAGGAAAAGGTACTTGCTTACATAAATTATTCATACATTTGATTGTTAGATTTCCAGAATAACCACTACAAAAATCTGGGCATTGTTTAGATGTGTCAACATATTCTTTATTTCCCAAAAAACAACTTCTTGTTTCAATATTCACACCACAAGCACAATCTAAATCTTTACTACAATATTGTTGTCCCCCACCACTAATTATTTCAGAATTATCTTCAATCTTTTGCAACACAATCTTTGATTCTGACTGATTAATAATACGATATTTTTCATTATCTAAATTTAAAAAAGTTATTCCACTATCAGTTGTTAAGCTACAATTCACATCTTTTAAATAATGTGCATCATTTGGTGCAAGTTGTAGAGAACTGCATATATTATTTTCTTTAAAAATAATATAATGACGAAAACGCACAGATGATGGTGTGTATGCTTCACTATTCCGATAAACTAAATTACCTTCTGTGTCTTCCTCTTGCGCATGGATCCAAGTTCCTTTAATAAAATTTTGAGAAATAATATTCTCTTTTTGTCTTTCCTTAGCTTTTTGTTGTACTGAATAATAAGACACACCCCCAACAACACCAAGCGCCAAAATAATTGCTATTATAAAACCGATACTGATAAATCCCTTTGTATATTTTTTCATACCTAAAATTATACCAAATATATTGGAATTAAACCCTCAGTATTACACTAGCTACATATTTTGAACGAAGTTAGAACCTGTTTCAGTTAAAAGTTTTTTTCTTGCTCTTTACAATACCTACAATACCGATAACGACCACCACTAGTCCTATCATTTGTCCGCCGGGACTATCATCAATTTCACCATACACAATCAGAAATATACCGAATGATATTGCGATAATCCCGAACAATATTGCAAGAATGGAGTATATTATTCTACTTTTATTCATATAAAAACCATATCACAACCAGTTGAAATTATTTATACTTAAAATTTATATCACGTTGTTCGGATGGAAGCTTATAACCATCAATTTCAAAGGGATAAGCAAGCACCCCGCTTGGAAAATCTGCATCAGGGCTATAACTTTTCCAATAAAAGAACGAGCCAGGTTGAACAAGGTGAAGATTTTTGTTCCCATTTTTAATGTTTGGATTTAATGATGTATCCAGTACATCGAAATAGAAGTCAGCAAAAGAATGAGAACCCTTCGGTGAAGGTACAGTCCCAGCAAATCCAATTAGTTCCCCGCGTTTTACCTTGTGTCCGATTAGAGCACCGTACGAAGTTGCGTTACCCTGGGGCGGGAGTGTATAAGTCCCATCCCAAAATATTTGGAATCCCTCTGCTGGTGGCGCAAGGAGGTCGTTACTTGCCCTTTGAGTGTGTTCGGTCAATAGAGGTGAGGTCAATAAATGATATACGGTCATATATGCTCCCGGCCAATCAGGGCTTGCAGACTTGAAGAATAATTTCACATCGTCGGAATGGGTAGATATTCCTCCCGACACAATCTCCGTACTGGTATCTCGAAAGCCAACTAGCACCATATCAAACGGTGCAAGTACTGGCGAACCGGCTTTATAAGCTTCAAAACCCATGCCAGGTTTATGCTCGTAAGTTGTCCAGCCTGGATGGCCGCCAACCTTTGGGCCCAGTGTAATTATGTCAGGATCAGCACCTGTTCCGTATAACTCCGTATGAGTATTAATACCTACTATACTAGGTGGTGGTGAAGTTATCGCGGATGCGCTTGTTTTTGGCACACCTTGAATAGGTGTCGTAATTGGCGTAGGGATGGAAGTAGGTGTTGGAGAGGGTGTCGGCGTAGGGGTTTCGGTTGGCTCTGACATCTTCTTTGTTGAAAAATAATACGTTCCTCCTCCTAAAACTAAAACACCGACTACAATTAAAACTATTATAATTGAGATAAAGCCCCTATCGTTCTTCATATTGATTTATTTCATTTGCATTTTTAATTCAGTTTTGATTATTTAACTTTTATAATTACTCCTTTTGGAATTGTGTCTCCAACAGCAAAGCAACCTTTCATATCTACGCATACTACTCCATTTATAGAAGCTGTCTTTTTAAATATTTTTGCTGTCCAAGTATTTCCATTATCTAAACTTGTAAGGATATCAACTTTTTTTGCAGGTAAATTCTGAGCAGTAATAACACAAACTGATCCAAAACAAGAGATTTGTCCTCCACCATTTCTAGAAGATATAGAAAGTGGAACGTTTATATTTTGCCAGGTTACGCCATTGTCCATTGATTTAAGAATCACATGACTACCACCATTTTGACCATCACCCATATCTTCAATTATAACTCCCCCGTCTAAAGTGAAACTAATACCCGAAAAGCCATACCGAGCCACTTTTTGAGGAATACTTACTGTGTTTTGTTCTACTATATATGCAAAACTATTAAGGTCATTGGGACCATTTGTTAAAACTTTTACCGGATCATCAATTTTAAATTGTTGCAAGGTAACAGTCTTCCATCCATCAACAGTATGGAATATAGATCTTGATGAACCTATCCCAAAACATTCCATTTCATTTTTACATGCTATTTTTTGCATTGCCGACAATGGTGGTTCTTCATTTATAGTATATGTCTTTTCAAACATACCCGGACTTGATGTCGGCAGAAGACTTGAATAAGTATAGCTGGTACTAAATGCTTTTGCTTTCTCTATTCTCTCAATATTCCAAGTTAATCCACCATCCATTGACTTCATTACAACTGATCCAAAGGCTTGTTCAAATTTTGTAATATCTCCTCCATTGTGAAAATTATGTCCTACGGCATAACATAAATTTTTATTTATACAATCAACACCGGAAAGATGACTAGTAAAAGAATCTTTATTCAATGCAATTAAAAAATTATCAATAATTTTCCAATTTTTACCACCATCAGAACTTTTTACCATAGTTGCTCCTCCTCCTACTGCAACACAAGTGGTTGACATACAATCAACATCTATTAAATTTGAACCATCATTGGGTGATGATAATTTTTTTGAAGATACAATTTTCCATGTTACTCCCTTGTTTGTAGAGCGTAGTATTACATTATTACCAACAGCAACACAGTTATTACCAGTGCAGGAAATATCTTGTAGTGATGACTTATATGTGTAAATTACCGAGGGTGCTGTAGCGGCATTTGCAATTTTTGTAGTAGAAATACTAAAACTTATTAATATTAAAAAAATACTAAAAACAAATATTTTCTTCATTTATTAATTATAACACACCTAAATCATATATAATTCCAAATCTGGCTCCCTCTAGTGGACGCGTTCAGAACTCTCAATTGGGTTCAAATTAAAAGAGATTTGGAATTTTCTAAGATTTTTGAGATGTTTCCAATGATGGCACTTCAGAACTCATAATAGAAAAAACCCACTTTGCAGTAGAATTTTTTCTACCACTATAAGTGGGTTTGGTTTACCAACTACCAGTATAGATATTGGTTGTTTTTTGGGGGAACATAGCATTCCTCATACATATCCCCAAAAAGCCGATACCAGCCACAATTGCAGTTACAAAGATTGCTCCCGTGTTGGTGTTTCCTTCAGTTATCACCTCAGCAAGAGGAGTTGCTAATGCCAGAAGGCAAATAATTGTCCAAAAGTTTTTCATAATTTTGTTTTTTAACTTGTGAGTATTAATTTTTATTTATCTAATTGTTGTTGTGTTATTTCAACTCCCATAAAGAAGCTCAAAAAACACAACAAGCCACAATTAAAAAACCAAATATCAAAGAACTACCATACCTTTATAGGATAGCATATTTAAGTTTATTTGTCAATAATGCTCCGGAGGTAGGGATCGAACCTACGACCAATCGCTTAACAGGCGACCGCTCTACCGCTGAGCTACTCCGGAATGTATTCACATATTATCAAAAAAACTCTAAAAAGCCAACTTTAAAAATTTCATTTTATCCCCTATTTTCTATTTTATATAGGGGTTATAATTATATTATTAAAAGTAATCCTGCCTCGTGCACAGTAAAATATGTCTAGTAAAAAATTTTTAATCGTTATAATTGTTTTAGTTGCGATAGCATTATTATTAGGAATTAGTGTTACTGTGTACTCAGGAGTTTAAAATAAAATGGAGACAAAAAAATTTAGAGCAAATTATATATTGATACCAGCTTTCACAATTTTCATTGCTTTACTTGGAAGTTATATTACAAAATCAGAGATGTCTTGGTATCAAGGAATAAATATTCCATCTTGGGCACCAAGTGGAATGTTAATAGGAATAGTTTGGACTATTATTTTTATCCTGACAGCAAAATCAGCTTTGATTGTATGGAATTCAAAATATCCAAAAATAAAAAGAGTTGGGATTGTTATGAGTATGTTTTTAATAAACGCCATGCTTAATGTTTGGTGGAGTACTCTTTTCTTTGGTCAACATATGATAGGACTAGCAATTTTTGATTCAATTTTATTAGGACTTTCTGTTTTAATTTTAATTATACTAATTTGGCCAATCCGTAGATCTGCTTCTCTTCTGCTCGTCCCTTATTTAGCATGGGTATCATTTGCAACTTATCTTAACTATTTAATATTTATCTTAAATAAATAATATGAAAAATTTAGAATCAACAGAGAGAGACAGAGATAAAATTGGGCAAAATTATCTAAAAATAGCTCTTGAAAGTTCGAAAAAGAAAATAAATTTACTAAAAGAGAAAGAAGGATATGTAAAAATAGGAAGTGGTCCTGGTGCAGATGTTTATACAAATGGAAAAAAGATCGCAATTTTTTATAAACAAACAGGCGACATAGAAATAAAACCATATGAACAAGAAGGTGTCTGTATTGTACCAAACTCGCACCTATTTCCAAAACAAAGTGAGGTAATGACTTCGCACGCTCCGCGTGCGTGGTGGCTTGAAACTGCCCCGTACGCTCGGAGAAAGCCCCACGCACTGGCGAGTACGCCAGCAACCCCGAAAGAAAAAACACTCCTTGCATTTCTGATTTGGCGGGGGTGAAATTTCTTTTGAAAAAGGAAAGGGTGTTTTT
>Ga0172379_10001342_pt1 | contig 49833 bp, 43 predicted proteins | sample GrowelOW334metaG_FD_119756 | JGI IMG/M metagenome (GOLD analysis project Ga0172379, IMG submission 119756) | Groundwater microbial communities from an aquifer near a municipal landfill in Southern Ontario, Canada - Groundwater well OW334 metaG | ecosystem: Environmental > Aquatic > Deep... | reverse complement strand
CCGCGTGAACGCGTTGGCCGTCAAATTCGCCGTCGCGCCCGTCGCGATGGATTGTGCACTCATGCTTCCCGTTCCGCCGTTGGCGTTGAAGGTCACCGTGTTGCTGTTGGCCGTCCACTGGGCATACAGGGTGACGCCCGAAGTTCCCATCGTGTATGCCGCGCCGTCCGCGTAGCTCACCGCCGCGACGCCGGACACCGTGCTCCAGCCGGCGAAGGCGTAGCCGGTGCGCGTGAACGCGTTGGCCGTCAAATTCGCCGCCGCGCCCGTCGAGATGGTCTGGGTGCTCATGGTACCCGCCGTGCCTCCGTTGATGTTGAAGGTCACCGTGTTGTTGTTGGCCGTCCACTGGGCATACAGGGTGACGCCCGAAGTTCCCATCGTGTACGCCGCGCCGTCCGCGTAGCTCACCGCCGCGACGCCGGACACCGTGCTCCAACCGGCGAAGGTATAACCGGTACGGGTGAACGAGTTGGCCGTCAAATTCGCCGCCGCGCCCGTCGCGATGGATTGTGTACTCATGCTTCCCGTTCCGCCGTTGGCGTTGAAGGTCACCGTGTTGTTGTTGGCCGTCCACTGGGCGTACAGCGTCTTATCAGAAGTCACTCTGTCGCTATCAAAGATCCACTCAGTCGTGCAAGCCGTTTCTTTGTACCAGCCGCCGAAGGTGAATCCCGTCCGTATGAGCGAACCCTGAACCGGATCAGGAATATTCACCAAGTCACCGCTCTCGTACACCCAACCAGCCGGTACGGTCCCGATGGCATCCGGGGAATTTGCGTCATAAGTCACCGTAGCCGGCATGAAGGTGTAAGAACTGGGATCGGAAGGTCCAAAGTCGTTGTAAGCGCGCACTGAGTAAGTAGTCTCTGTTGCCGGCGCGCCCACCGCGTTATCAAGTGACCCGGGACTCAGGACGTTCCACGTACTTCCATCAGAAGAAAATTCGAATCCGGTTTCGGTGTTCGCGTTGTCGGTCCACCCGAATATTATGCCAAATCCGGTTCTGGATTTGACAGCAAGTCCGCTAGGCGCTATCGGCGGCCGGGATATTTCCGAACTTCCAAGGACGATATCCTTTTCGCTGATTCGGTCATCGTAGATCCTGACGGCTTCGATGACGGAGGCGGCTATACTTCCACCCTTCAAAAGGTCGATCGTCAGGTACCAGGTTCCACTTGGAACATCAGTCTTGAGAATGGTCAGTTCCGTCGAACCTGAGCTTACCTCACTCAGTTCTCCGGCTGGCAACTCGACGGACCGTAAGTCGGTCCGATCCTCGGACCACCAGGCAACGGCTGAATCGATCAGACCCGACGGCCAGCTGACTCGGACGTCCAGATCACCCTTGCCCGTAGCGGCGGTGAGTAAAGGTTCCAGAACGAGATTGAGGGTGTTGGGTCCGGACAAAAGATCTACGTCCGTATTGGTTCGAAATGTATACTTGCCCGGCGTTTGGTAAGCCAAAACGGTAAGATTCCAGGTTCCGATAGCCAAACTGTCAAGCACGATCCCGTTCCATGCCAAGCCTTCCCGCACTACCGTCGTAAAACCGTCACGTGTCAGTTCGATCCGGTAACTAAGCTCTTGGGGCGAAAGCGCTGCCGGCACTATATCCCGTGATACGGTATGTGCACCTGCAAGTTGCGGGTCGGTGCCTATAAATACCGAAAGCGATGCCAATCCATCCTTGTCCGATTCCGATCGGAACGGATTAGAGCAGGCGTTCAATGCGAAAACAACAATCAGGAAGAGGGGAATCGTCTTTCGAAGCGTCGTTTTCATGCTTCTGCACCCTTTCATTCGATAACCTGGAACGAGAAGCCGGCGGAATGATCCACACCGGCGGAATCCTTGAAGAAAAGCACCAATTGGTGCACCGACAACGAAAGCGAGGCCCCTCCGGTGACGATTATGGTGTTTGTACCATTGCTTCCAAGCGCGGCATGGCTGGCATTACCGTCCAGGTTCCAGAGGTAGTCACTGTTGGTTCCACCGGAAGCTGTTACCGTCATCGTTTCCGCAGTCGTTCTGTTGAGTGTGATGGTATCACCGTCAAAAGTAACGACCGGTAAGGCAGGATCAATGAGGCTTATGGTCACCACAGGAGCAGTAACCCACTGTGCATACAGAGTTCTCATACCCGTCGATCCTGTGAGAATCTGTGTTACAAGGGTCGTTAAGTCAGATTCGTTATACCAGCCTCCGAAGGTGTATCCGTTCTGGTTGGGCGGCAGGAGCGTGATGCTCGGAGTCTCAATTGTGTAGGACTCCGGATTTCCATTGTCGTTCATACCGCCATCCAGAATATAGGTGATCGTGTAGCTCTCGGCCGTCCATCGGGCGTAGAACATCCGCAAACCTGTCGATCCGACGACAATTGGCGCAGCGGCAGTTGTGAAGCCCGCATCGGCGTACCAGCCACTGAAGCTGTAGCCCATACGGCTCGGCGCTACGAGGGTGATTGTCGGCGTCGTAACCGTGTAGATCGCGGGATTTGAGCCACTGTTCGTGCCACCGTCCAACGAGTAGCTGATCGTATAGATGTCGATATTCCACTTCGCGTACAGGGTCACATCGGAAGCCACAGTGTCGATCGCGAAATCCCATGCTGTTGTCCCGGCCGATTCCCTGTACCAGCCGACGAGGCTGTAACCGGTCCGTGTCGGAGCAGTCGGTGAGAAAGCAAATTCCCCGGCTACTATTGATTGCGAACCAACTGTATTCCCACCCTGCGGATCGAAAGTGACGGTGTACACAGACTTGTCAGTCCATGTAGCGTAAAGGGTTAAATCGGCCGCACCCATCGTCAGGGGTGAACCTGCCGGAAAATTGGTACCCAATCCATTCGCCTGTGTATTCCAGCCTGCGAAATTAGCTGCGATCTTGACGAGATCCCCTGCTCCGGGAAGATTTAAGCTTGTTCCGAATGTATAGGAGACTATAATAGGCGGTGTACCGCTCGCGCCATTCGCATCAAAGGTCACCGTATACGTATTCGCCGTCCACTGCGCCCACAACGTAACATTCGCCGTTCCCATCGTGTACTCGGAACCACTCACGTAGGGGTCTCCACCTCCATCAGCTTGGGTATTCCAACCTGCAAAAGTGTAGCCGGTTTTTACAAGTGTTCCGTCGTTACCCTTCACCGGAACGGCATCATCCTCTACATACACGTCCGGGTCCACCGGAATCGTTCCGCTTGTAGCGCCGTTGGCATCGTAGGTTATGCCCAGGCCGTTAATGACAAAACGGATCTGCAATGTAGAATTGCCGCTGTTGTATAAGGTTAGGTATGAGGCTGCCGATGCTCCGATATCCACTGCTTGCACAAAAGCAGCGGTGTTTTCGTCATTTCGGAGAGTTCCGTCCAGCTTTTGGGCATACATGGTTAGATCCTCTGTAAAAAGTAAATCCATGTTCAGCCTATATGTTTTATCGACTAAGGCTCCTGCGGGAACCTGCCAGGTCCTCGCCTCACCTGGTCCCAACGTGTCTGAAACGGCCTGTGCGTTTGTCGTGGAATCCAAGGATGTTCCATCGAACTCCACCGGAACCAGATTTAGTATTTTCGGCGTTTCAATGTCCTTGACTTCAATCGGTGCACTTTGTTGAAAAGTAAGCTTTCCGTCTGCGTCAAAGGCTTCGGCTGCGACAACATATCGTCCATATACAATATTAGGGAAACGTACCGCTACCAAATTTGATTCAAGGTCATTTGTAACCGGTTCGGGTGTCGACAGGTTGCTACCAGCTATTTCAGGTTCCAGGGTAACCGTAATCGTCTTGGCAGTGGGCAATAAAAGGCGTGAATCCAGGGAACGGGAACCGGCCTGTCCGCCAAGGACCAGGAATCTCAGCGTGAGATCGGTTTTCTTTGCTCCAAAAGTCTGAACTGGCAGGGAGCAGGCCAGAAGCCCAGCAAGCGACAGTAACCCCACCATGAAGAGATATAACAACGGAACGCCATGACGTCCGCACCCATTCCGATAAAACATTTAATTTCTCCATACACTACAATAGTATGCTGCCTACCTGACATGGGTGCACAAGTATTTATGTATTTTGGATTATATATCATAAGCTGACAATTTACTAAGTATTTATCAAATCGCCACAGTCATTTCTGGGTATAGTTTTGAATGGCCTCAATTATGACATTTTTTATCTTTGTGTCGAGCTTGAGCGAGGAAGCTTGGAAGCGTTCAAGGACGGGGGTCTTCTCGAACACCCCATCGCTCACCAGTATGGGGGTTCCCTTGAAACGGCCTGGTGAGTCCTCGCCTTCGTCGATTCTGGCGTGGGTACAGGAGCCACCCACCGAGCAGGTAAGGGAGTGGGGATCGTCCCTTACCGAATAGTTCAGTTGGAACCCGGTTAGCTCGCCATCCTTTTTATCGTACCAGATGTACAGGTCGAAGAATTCGTCGGTGAACAGGCGACGGTACCCTTCACCGCTTTGGCTCAGATTGGGAAATTCTACCAACATGGTTTTCCTGCCTTAAAGTCTGTACCATAGAATATACAACATTCAGAACCAGCCAACAGCGCTACTTTGTCAATGAAACTGGTTGTTTTTTACCAACGCACCCTCATCCTTCATAATATTGTACAATTATTCGAAAAAAAAACTTGACAGCCTGAAAATTCGACCCCATCATGCAGTCATTCGAATGACTTATAAGCTACTAGGATAAGGTGTGAAAGCAATGTCAGATTTGGTCCGGTATACTCCACTGTATCTGCAGGTAAAGGATTTGATCCTCAAAAAAATCATCGACGCCGGTTATGGACCGGGCAACCTGCTCCCCAGTGAATCGTCCTTGGCCAAAACCTATGGCACAAGTATTTCTACGATTCGCCAAGCCATAAACCTCATGGTTGCGGAAGGCATCCTCTCGCGGAAACAGGGAAAGGGAACCTTTATTGCGGACACAAGAATAACCATCAACTTTCTTTCATGGATACCGGAAACTCCCAGAGGCCGGGAAATACTGGAAAACCTGATCCGTCAATTCGAAGCAAAAAACCCTTTGCTCGCCATCAACCTTATAGAGACGAATTACACGCATGCAAAGGAAGATTTGCTCAGACTTATCAGCAATGGTACGGCACCGGATGTCACCCAGCTGGTTTCTCCGTGGACCACGTATTTTGCCTCGATGGGGGCCCTCGAGAATATCAGCGATTATCTAAGCGCGGAAAATCTGAAAACCCGATCCTTCGAGAAAGACCTTTCCGGTGGCACCTACAACGGAAAAATCTACTCCGTCGCTTGGGGCTTATGTCCCATCTCATTGATCGTGAATAAGAACGTACTGGCAAATGCCGGCATCCCCATAGGCAAGGTTCCTCTGGATTTGTCCGATTTCGAAGACATCTGTGCAAGATTGAGCAAGCGCTTTGATGGTGTGGACAATTATTGTTTTGGTCTGAATGTGCGGCACGACGAGACGGATTTTCTTAGGATCTACAGCTTCCTGCAAGCCTTCGGTGGCGGCTTCGTAAATGATGAAGGCAAGGTAGTCTTCAACAGCCGGGAGAATATGGAGGGCTTTGCCTGGATCAAACAGTTCACGACAAACAATAAAATATTCTCAGGGGATATCTATTCCATCCGTGACCGTTTTGCTCGCAACGAGATAGCCTTCATCATGGATGGTCCCTGGATCAAGTACATTCTTGAGGAATTGACGGGAGAAGATTTCGATACGAATTTCCGCGTAATCCTGAATCCTACAATCCGCTCGGGCGCATCGCTCTCCTGGAATTACAACCACGCACTCGCCATTTGTTCACAGAGCAGGAACAAGGAATATGCAGGAAGATTTATCGATCAGATTACAAACGACCCCGAATTGAGCGCGTATTATTATTCCACCACCGGGCACCTGCATTCAAATACAAGCATCCTCGAAGCAAGCGAATATGACAATGAATTTTCACGCGCTTTCCGTGACCAACTCGCCAATTCAAAATGCATAAACGCGAGTAATTCCATGTTCGAGAAAGCAATGGTGCTCTGCCTTGATGCGGTGAAGAAAATTCTTTTTGAGGAAGCGGATATCGAAAAGGAACTCAACGAAAAGGAGTACTACCTGAACATGCTGTACTACGGATAAATGGAAACAAGGGAGGTGAACAAGGGGGATTCGTAAATTTCCGCGCCATGATCCACAAGCGACCACTATGGTTGCGCAAGTCGTCTGTCAAAGGAGCAAGAAAGATGAAGAGATTGAGTGTAGTTTTCGCAGCGCTGATGGTTACGCTTTTCGCCACGACCGCATTCGCCGCAGGATCCAAGGATGCGGCTCCCAAAAGTGCCGAAGGCGTTAAGATCGTATACGTATGCAAGATGCTTACCCATCCCTGGTTCCAGGAAGAGGATAAGGGCGCCAAGGAAATGGCGGCCAAACTGGGTGCTACCTATATCGGCATCGACGCCAATCTGGACGACGAGGCTTTCATGCAAGGCATTGAGAGCGCCATCAGCCAAGGCGCGAACGGCATCGCATTCTGCATCACCGACCAGGCGATGGGACCCACCGTCACCGATCGTCTGAAGAAAGCGAACATCCCCTACGTCACCATCAACGACACGGTAGTCGATTCGACCGGTGCACAGGTTGCACATGTCGGCGTGGACACCTACAACACCTGCAAGGCAGGCGGCGTGGCTATGGGAAAATTGGCAGTAGCCCGGGGATTCTTCAAAGCAGGAAATGTAGTCAAGATCATGAGCGTCGATGTTTCCTTCAAGAGTTTCCTTCATGAACGAACCGTCGGATATCAGGACGGGATCATGGAGAATTCCCCGCTCACCAAGGCTGACATCATCGCACAGGACAACGAGACCGGCATGTTCGAGCAGGTTCTTCCTGTCGCGCAATCTATCATAAATGCACATCCTGAAGTTACCCATTGGCTGATCACAGGTCTGAACGACGACAGCGCTGTTGCTCCACTCCGGGCTCTGGAGGAAAAGGGATTCAACATGGATAACGTCATCGCCTGCGGCATGGGCGGATACAGCCTTTCCTCCGATGAGTTCAAGAACGGGAACAAGAATTACCTTACCATCAAGCTGCAGCCAAAAATGCACGGTTCTGAAGCTGTGCGCGTACTGTATGAAAATATCACCAAGAAAACACCTCTCACGGGTTTCACGCCCACTTCCGGCGTAGTGGTCGGTTTCGACGAATGGAAGAATTACACCTGGGATTGATCAGGATGTGAGCTGCAGGGAAGGACGGCCATTGTGCCGTTCTTCCCTTCGTTGATCGAAGTCACCGAAAATGAAGAGAATGAAGAGGATGCAGGATGTCAGACATTGTCTTGAAATCGGAAGGAATGAATAAAAGGTTCGGCGGCGTCCACGCCCTGTCCGACATGCAGTTCGAATTGCGCAGGGGCGAGGTGCATGCACTGGTAGGAGAAAACGGCGCCGGAAAATCGACGTACATCAAAATCCTGAGTGGCGTGTATCAGAAAGATTCCGGAAAGACCGTGTACGACGGCAAGGAGATCGATTTCAAGTCGGCCATCGATGCCAGGAAGGCCGGCATCGGAATGGTGCCGCAGATCATCGAACTCGCGCCCAAATTGACGGTGGCAGAAAATATCTTCATGGGCGTGTATCCCACAAATGGCAATGGCATAATCAACTGGAAGGAATTGCAGGCCAAAGCGGAGAGCATTGCCGAGACCTTCGACATGAAGCATATGGTGCTCCAGACCGTCGATCAACTGGGTACCGGTCATAGGCAATTAATCGAGATACTGAAAACACTAATCTACGACACGAAAATCATAGCCTTCGACGAACCCACCGCCGCGCTCTCTGCGGAGGAAACAGGAAGGTTGTTCGAACTTATCGGAAAGCTGAAGGCCAAGGGAATTTCCATAATCTACGTCAGCCACAGGCTCGACGAACTCTTCCAGATCGCCGATCGGATTACCGTACTTAAGGACGGCCATTACATAGGTACCCGGAACCAGAAGGAAGTCACCAAGGCGGAAATTGTCTCCATGATGGTCGGCCGGGATCTCGACCTGTTCGGAACAGATAATCGGAAAATTGGCAGGACCGATGAAGTGGTTTTCGAGGTGGAGAAGCTGCAAGCCAAGAACAACGTGAACGATGTAAGCTTCAAGGTTCGGAAGGGAGAGATTGTCGGTTGTTTCGGTATGGTCGGTTCGGGAAGGACCGAAACCATGATGTCCATTTTTGGAGATAACCTCCTTGAAAGCGGAGAGATCCGCATGCGGGGCAAAAAAGTACGGATAAAATCCCCCGCCCAGGCAGTCAAGCTTGGTCTCGGACTCGTGCCTGAAAACCGCATATCACAAGGAGTCATTCTTATAGGTTCGGTTCGCAACAATATAACGCTACCCTTCGTCCACAAGCTCGCTTCAAAACGGGCGGGTTTCATCGATCTGAAAAAAGAGGGCGGTATCGTAAAACATTTCATTGAAACCCTTAAAGTAAAGACGCCTAATGCGGAAACCCCGGTAAAGAGTCTGTCCGGCGGAAACCAACAGAAGGTTTCGATTGCCAAATGGCTTGCTTCTAGTTGTGATGTACTTATTTTCGACGAACCTACCCATGGAATCGATGTAGGAGCCAAAGCCGATATCTACCAACTCCTACGGGAGCTTTCCGATGAGGGAAAGGGGATAGTCATGGTCTCTTCCGAGTTGTCGGAGGTGCTCAATATTTGCGACAGGATTCTGGTTTTCCGGGACGGTACGATAGTGCACGACTTCGAAAACACGAAGGGTCTAACCGAAGAAGAAGTCGTTCAGTTGGCGTTGGGCTGACAAACCTTAATTCAAGGACGAATACAATGGTCAAGTCTTTAGCTTTATCCAAGACAACATTCCTGCAAGGCCTGAACAGCATACGGATGCTGTTGGTGCTCGTAGGTCTCATCATCGGGTTCTCACTGTTCTCGCCATATTTTCTAAGCATCGATAATTTTTCGGCCATAGGGCTGACAATATCCGTTATCGGAATTATCTGCATAGGCCAATCCATGGCGCTGCTTACGGGGGATTTCGATTTATCCGTTGGATCCATAGCGGGATTCTGCGGAATCGTGGTTGCGCAGCTTACCAAGACCTACGGTATGTATCCACTCATGCTCGTGATAAGCCTGGCGCTTGGTTTGGGCATAGGTCTGATCAACGGGCTTCTCATAACCAAGGCCAAAGTCAATGCCCTCATCACTACCCTCGGTATGATGACGATCTTCCAGGGCGCCACCTTCCTCGTTTCCAATGGCTTCGCAGTAGGGGTCAACCAGCCTGATTTCCGTTTCCTGGGCACCGCACGATTTCTTGGCGTCCCCTCTCCCATCATCATACTCCTGGTACTCTATGTCATTTTCTACCTGATCCTGCGCTACACCGTGTTCGGCAGGTACCTGTACTGCATCGGTGGAAACGCCGAAGCCGCGCGGCTTTCAGGTATCAACGTGGACAGGATCCGTATCGTGGTATTCATGCTGTTGGGCGGTCTTTCCGCGTTCGGTGGAATCCTCCTGGCCTCCCGTCTCGGATCCGCCCAGACGACAGCCGGAAACCTGTACCCACTCAACTCCATCGGTGCCTGCGTCCTGGGTGGAATCGCGATCACCGGAGGCGTGGGCAATATTTTCGGTGCCTTGATCGGCGTGGCGATAATAGGTGTTTTGAAATCGGGCTTGATAATGGTGAATATGCCTTCATATTACCAATGGGTAGCGAACGGCATCGTACTCATCCTCGCGGTATACCTCGACACGAGAAGACGCAAATAGCGCAAAGGCGGGATTAAGGTGAGTATGAAATCCCGGGAACGGGTGATTGCCGCATTGAACCATAGGGCGCCGGACAGAGTTCCAGTGGATTTTGGCGCTACCGGCCAAAGTGGCATAGCCGCCAGCACGCTGTATCGATTGAGGAAAGCGCTTGGACTCAAGGAAACGCCAGTAACCGTTATCGAACCCTTTCAGCTCCTGGGGGAGCTGGATGAAAGCGTGCGCAAGTTTCTTACGGTGGATGTCATAGGGCTATGGTCCCGTGGCAACCTGATGGGCGTTCCCAACGAAGGATGGAAACCCTGGAAACTTCCGGATGGAACCCCGGTACTGATGGCGGGAGGTTTCAAGTACCGCGTGGATGAAAACGGTACTACCTATGCCTATCCGCAGGGTGACGAAAGCGTACCGCCCAGCCTCAAGCTGCCGGCGGGCGGGGATTTCTTCGACAACATCGAACGCGCTCCGGCTTTCGACGAAAATGACCTGGACGCGAGAAGGGATTTCGGCAAGCTTTTCTCGGTGTTTTCCGATGAGGATGCCCGTCATATCGAGCGCGAGTCCCATCGCTTGTTCGAAGAAACAGAATACGGAATCATCATGAACTTTGGCGGGGGCGGCCTGGGCGATGTGGCCATAGTTCCCGGACCTTGGGAAAAGGAACCCCGGGGCATCCGCCGACTGGACGACTGGTACGTCGCCCACCTGTTGTATCCGGAGTACATACTGGAACTGTTCAGGATGCAGACCGATATCGCCTTGAAAAACCTGGCAATCATCAAGGAAGCAGTAGGAGACAGGATCCAGGCGATCAATATCAGCGGAACCGATTTTGGCGGACAAAACAGCGAGCTCATTTCACCGGAACTGTACCGCACCATGTACAAGCCGTTCCATAAAGAGATGAACGATTGGGTCCATAGGAATACTTCCTGGAAAACCCATTACCACTGCTGCGGCTCGATTGCCAGGCTTATCGACGATTTCGTCGAAGCAGGCATCGACATCCTGAATCCGGTGCAATGCTCGGCCTTGGGTATGGACCCGCAAACGCTTAAGAAGCGCTACGGCGATAAACTCGTTTTTTGGGGTGGCGGTGTGGATACCCAGAAAACGCTTCCCTTTGGAACCCCGGACCAGGTTCGCGGGGAAGTCCGGGAAAGGCTGGAAGTCTTTTCTCCCGGTGGCGGTTTCGTTTTCAACACGATCCACAACATCGTTGCGAAGACACCCGTATCCAATCTCCTCGCCATGTTCGATGAAGTGAAGACCTTCAATGGTCTGAAATAAAAGGAGGCACCCATGACTTCGAGAGAAAGATTCCTTGCAGTGTTCAACGGAAAACAGCCGGACAAGGTTCCTGTCACGCTGTTCCTCGCCGACCAGGGCCATTTCATCAACCAGATGTATCCCGATGTCGACCCCATGGATTGCGACACACTTGAAATGAAGGTGCTGGAATTCCAGAAGCAACTTGGCCTTGATGTTTTCGTACGCATCCTATACGGAATTTGGGATCCACTGAATATCATCTACGGCGGCCTCGACGTTTCCCAGAGCACGGACACCTGGGACGTGAAGATGGAGATGGTGATGAATGGCGATACACGGATAGAACGGGCCACCATCCGCACCCCCGACGGAATCCTTACCCAGGATTTCTCCATCAACGAAGGCAGGAAAGGTACCCTGATGTACGCCTGCACCAAGCACCCCATCGAGAGCCCCAAGGACTTGGCGATAGCGCGGAAGTACGAACCAAAGATGCCTGCGACTTTCCCGGCCAAGGTGAAGGCCCGAATCCAGAAAGTAAAGAAAGCCGTTGGCGACGATGGAATAGTCGGCACCTGGAGCCCCCACGGACCTTTCAACAATTGTTCGCTGCTGGTCAAGCTGGACGAACTGTATTCCATGTTCCTAGTGGATTTTGACTATTATAAGGACTTGATGGAGTTTGCGTACGAGCGCAGCCTACCCTACACCGCAGCCCTGGACGCTGCGGGTGTGGACGTCCACTGCGTTGGCGGCAATGTTCCCGGCGGTTTCCTTGGCAAACCTATCTATGACGAATACATCCTGCCCTTCGAGAAAAAGTACATAGATTTCGTGCAACAGAACGGAACGCCCGCCATGTACCACAACTGTGGCCAGGTCATGAATTTGGTGGAATCCTACAAGGACTTGGGAGTTAGGATTGTAGAACCCTTCTCTCCTCCGCCCCTGGGCGACGCCGATCTCGCACAGGCGAAAATACGATCCGGCGGTGCCTATTCCATGCTTTCCGGCATTGACCAGGTAAACGTGCTCCAGAAAGGCACCAAGGAAGAGACCATCCGCGCTACCGAAGCCGCCATGCAGATCGGCAAACCAGGAGGGAAATTCATCATGCAGCCGGTGGACTTCCTTGAGTACGGCACTCCGCTCGAGAACGTCGAGGCGTATGCCAAAACCGCGCTCGCCAACGCGGCCTACTAATAAGCAACGAGGACAGGAGCGGACGATGAGCGCAGTGAAACCGATGACTCACCTTGAACGCTGGAAAGCTTCAATCGACAGGAAAAGCTATGACCGCTTGCCAAGGTTTTACTTGGGAACGGGGGAATTCACCACGAGTCTTGAATCGTATCTGGGCGAAAAGCTGGATACCTTCCTCTACGACCGGTTCGATATCGATTATCGTTTCCAGGGATCCGGCATGGAGGGCAAGGCCTTCGAGCCTGAATACATAGGCCCCGAACCGAAGCAGTATGCTGACGGCACCTTCGAGAACATCTGGGGTTCACGACAAAAACGCATGTACCATCGAGACGGGCAAGGGTCCTACACGGAAACCTTCAAGTACGCGCTTGGCGATGCGGAGACCGCTGCGGAAGTAGATGCCCATCCCTGGCCACAAGCGGACTGGTACGATTATGAAAGCATCCTGCCCGCGATTCGTGCCTATCCGGATTACCCTTTTATGGTGGGTTACCTCGCCATCGGCTGGTTTTCTTGGGAAGTGCGGGGCATGGAGAATTGCCTGACCGATTTTTCCCTCAATCCAGCGGTCGGCCAGGCGATTATCAGGCATATCTCCGATTTTGGCTTTGAGTATTTTTCCCGTCTCCTTGCTACGGTAAAGGATTACATCGGGAAAAATGTCGTGGCGATCCATATCGCAGACGACTGGGGCATGCAGGACGGTTTGCTGGCAAGCCCGGAGGTGTTCCATCGCTTCTATGCCCCCGAATACCGCCGTTTTACGGACCTTGCCCATTCCTACGGACTCAAGGTTGAATTCCATAGTTGTGGAGCAGCCCGGGCCCTCTATAAGGATTTCGCTGAAATCGGGGTGGATATCATGAATCCCGTCCAGACGAGCGCGCGCGGCATGGTTCCCCACGAGATCAAGAAGGAATTCGGCAAGGATCTTTGTTTCTCCGGAGGCATTGATGTTCAGCAACTTCTGCCAAACGCCACGGTCCAGAAAGTAAAAGACGAGGTGAAGTACGTACTGGATTCCTTGGGCGCAGGCGGTGGTTATATCCCCGGTCCAGCACACAACATACAGTATGGCACCCCACCCCAGAATGTAGTTGCCATGTACGAGGCCATGGATGAATATTACGGGGTCACACAGTAGTTTGGATAGTTTTGCTTGACATTTTTGTTGAGGGAGAAGTTTGATGAAAACCGGAAATGCAGTCTTCGATGGGTTGTACAAGGATGTCCCGGCGGTAGTGCTTGAGAATGAATACCTGCGGGTAAAGATCGTACCAGGGTTTGGCGCCAAAACTGCTTCGATGTTCTACAAGCAGGGTCAGGCATCGTCCGGTCATGAATTGCTATGGCAGGCTTCCGCCGCGAAGTTTAAAAAAACCGCTTATGGCGATCCTTACTCCGATGGCGAGATTTCCGGTTTTGACGAGATGTTCCCGTCCATCTCGCAATGCTTTTATGAGGACAAACCCTGGGCGGGAGCGGGGATTCCGGACCATGGCGAAGTCTGGTCCATACCCTGGTCGGCCAGCAAGGATACGGGAAGCGCGGTTTTTTCAGTGGACGGAGTACGCTTCCCGTACACGCTCACAAAAACAGTCAGACTGGAAGGTTCCATATTGCGGAGCGTATATCGCCTGGAAAACCGGTCATCCTTCGCTTTTCCTTATATCTGGGCTGCCCACCCCCTGTTCAACGCGGCTCCGGGCATGCGCTTCGTCGTCCCCAACGATTGCAAGGAGATAGTAAACGCAGTAGCCGGACCGGTGCTGGGAGGATACGGAGAGGTTCACACCTTTCCCATTATGAACGCTGTGGGCGGCAAGGTCGATCTTTCAACCGTTTCGCCTCCCGATCCTTCAGCGTACCAGAAATACTATTTCAGGAACAAACTTGCCGAAGGTTGGTGCGCTCTCGAAAATCCCGTAAACGGACTATCCATTCGCATGTCATTCCCTTCGGATAAAATCTCCTATCTTGGAATGTGGTTGAACCAAGGTGGCTGGGCAGGCCAGTACAACATCGCCCCCGAACCCTGTTCGGCGGGCATGGACCGGATAGACGCCGCAAAACTGTGGGGTATGCAAAACAGCATTGCCGCCGGCTCGATGGTTGAATGGTACCTGGATATCGCCGTCAGTCAGCTCGGGAAATAATCCCACCAGTGCTTAGACTAGCGGGAACCAGCCCATGATCCTGTCCTTGACCAATTCGTGGCCTCGGGCATTCGGATGGTTGCTCCAGCTCATCAGGTCCTGAAAATCCTTTCCGCTTGCAAGATACTCGACGAAAGCCTTGTAGCTGTCCACCAAGCCCAGCGGGTACGCCGCCGCCAGCGCGCGGATCTGCCCTGTCTGGGCGCTGAGTGGGGTGACCTTGCCCCGAGCCTCGTATTCCGGCAAATCCCAAGTGGGAGTGAACAGCAGGACCTTGATGCCCCGCGCCAAGGCTTTTTCGATCATGGACTCCCAGGCGGTCTTGGCTTTTTCCAAGCCGATCAGGCGGTCGTTCAGTCCATAGTCGATGCAGAGTAGATCCGGTTTATAGTTCAGCACCTCGGCTTCGAAACGTTCCGCGCCGGATTCAGAGTGTTCTCCACCAATGGCGGTAACGATGGCGTTTATGACAGCGAAAGGAAAGCGCTGCTTGAGTGCCAGATGCACCAGGTGGGGATACGCATGGAAGCTGTCGATCATGGGGGTGGCAAAATATCCTGCCGGAACGCTATGCCCGTGGAAGACGATGTTGAACGTCCTGTTCCCCGGCCAGTGCGCATTCATCGCATTCACCTCATCCAGCAGATAGCTTGTTCTATCTTCCATCTAGTTTCCCCCTATTGCTCCGGCGCATACGGAGTTCCCCAGGCTTTGGGGGCTACGCCGGAACCCGCCACCAGGAACGCGATCAGTGTAAAGAGGTAGGGCATCATGAGCGGAAACTGGTACGGGATGGTGCTGCCCATGGCTTGGAGGTTCAGCTGGAACGCATCGATCAGACCGAAAAAGAGTACGGTCAGCAGGGTTCCCAGCGGATGGAACCGCCCAAGGATAACCGCCGCAAAAGCGATAAAGCCCTTTCCGGCTATCATGTTGTCCACGAACATGCCCAGGTTGCCCACCGTCTGGGACGCGCCGGCAATGGCCGCGAAAGCGGAAGCCCACAGGATGGATATGTAACGGATTTTCTGGACATTCACACCCATGGTCTCGGCGGCTTTCGGATTCTCACCCACGGATCTTATTTTCAGACCCCATTTGGTCTTGAAGAATATGATCCACACAACGGGCACCAGGATATAACCCAAGTAGGTAAAAGGATTCTGTTTGAACAGCACGCCGATTACGGGGACTTGGCTTAGGATGGGGATGGTGATCACCTTGAGGCGGTCCACAAGCAGCTGCGTGGTATGGGCACCGAAAAGGCCACGAAAAAAGGCGCCGGTTATTCCGATGGCGAGTATGTTCATGGAGACGCTGACGACTACCTGGTTCACCGCCAGGGTAACAGTGGCATACGCGAATACCAGGGCGATAACCATATTGACCACTATGGCCAACAATATCCCGGGGATTGCTCCGAAGTAGTAGCTTCCCAGGAATCCGAAGAAAGCCCCCATCAGCATGAAGCCTTCCAGTCCCAGGAACAACACCCCGCTCCGTTCGGAAAAGATGGCACCCATACACGCGATAAGCAGAGGTGTGGCAAGCCGGATGCTGGAGGAGAGGAAAGCTTCGGAAAAGATCATGCCCATAAGATCAGTTGCCATGATGCAATCTCCTCCTGTAATTCAGCAGTTGCCGCGAAATCCCGTTGGATGCGATGACGAAAAGGATGGCCAAAGCCTGGATGATATAGATGAATGAGATGGAGATTCCGAAATCTACCTGAAGGCCACCGGCGGCGTTCCGGAGCGCACCGAAGAAAAAGGCGGAGAACAGGATTCCGAGGGGATTCAGATTGGCCAGCAATGCCACGGCGATCGCATCGTAGCCGTAACCGGGGGAGAAGCCTTCCATGATGCGGTGATAGACTCCCATCACTTCCACAGAACCGGCGATGCCCGCCAGCGCCCCGGACACGACCATGGACAGCACCATTATCCTCTCCACATTGATGCCCGCATAACGCGCGCCTTCGGGATTCAGGCCGACAGCGCGGATCTTGAAGCCAAAGGTCGTCTTGTACAGGACGAACCAGGTTATCAGCACCACTACGATGAGTATCACAAATCCGTAATGGACATTGAACTGGGGAATTATCCTCTTGAGCCAGGACGATTCAAGAAAGGGTCTGGACTGCGGAAAGTACGCCTTTGGGTCCTTCATGGGACCCTGAAGGAAAAAGCTCACCAGCAGGATGGCCACATAATTGAGCAGCATGGTTACCACAATCTCGTTGAAGCCTTTATAGGCTTTCAGCAGACCCGGCAACAAAGCCCAAAGCGAACCCACGACAGCCCCCGCCAGGAGGGCCAACGGGATATGGAGAAAGGAGCCCGCGAGGGCGGTGCTGGTCGCGACTACCGCGGTGGTCAGCGCAGCCAACTGGAGTTGGCCTTCCGCTCCGATATTGAAGATGCCGGCGCTGTACGAAAACGCGATGGCCAGACCGGAAAATCCCAGCGGTATGGTATACACCAAACTTGCGGAGAAATTACTCCAGCTGCCGAACGCGCCATAGAAAAGCTGCCCCAGAACCATGAAAAGGCTTCTGTCCTTATTGACCACCACGAGGGAGCCGAAAATTATTCCAACGATGACACCGACAATGGGGGTGACTATCTTGTTCAGGCTCCCCCAAGCCGGCTGACTTGACCTTGCTGCTTTCATGTGGCTTCCCTTTCGTTCTCATCGCAGGTTCCGGCTTTCTTCCTACCCGCCATCTGCAGCCCGATTTCAAGGGGATCGACGGAATGGCCCGGAAGCGAGCCCGTAAAGGCACCTTCGTAAATAACTTCGATCCTGTCGGCCAGCGAAAGGATTTCATCCAGCTCCGTGGAAATGAGGAGTACGGCGGCTCCTGCGTCGCGCTGCTTCACCAGCTCGCCCCGGACGAATTCGATGGCGGAAATATCCAGGCCCCGTGTTGGCTGGATGGCGATGATTAGCTTGGGTTTCTGCTCGAATTCGCGGGCGACTATGACTTTCTGCTGGTTACCTCCCGAAAGCTGCTTCGCCCAGCTATCGGGCCAGCAACCCCGGATGTTGAAGGAATCGATGAGTCGTTGCGAATGGGCGCGGATTTCCTTCCGCGAAATGATACCGTATCTGGAAAAGGGAAAGCGGTTGATTTCCTTGATCGCCAGATTGTCCTGCACCGAATAATCCATGATCAAGCCGGTTTTCTGCCGGTCCGGGGGAATGTGCGACAGGCCAAGCTTGTGCAGACCCGCTGGTTTCTTATGGGTAGTATCTATGCCCAGTATCTCGACCTTTCCCAGGTATGCCTTGGCCAAGCCTGAAAGAGCGTTGCCCAGTTCCAGTTGCCCGTTTCCATCAACTCCGGCTATCCCAAGTATTTCGCCGGAATGGAGCTCGAAGGAAATGCCCCGCACGGCGTCGAGTCCCATGCTCCCTTTAACGTGGAGGTTATCCACTCTCATGACGATTTGCCGGATGTTTTTGGCGGGCTCCGCGGGCTTCAGGAAAATCTCCCGTCCCACCATCATGCGCGCCAGTTCCGCTTCCGAAGTATCCTTCACCAGCACATTACCCACCGTCTTGCCATCACGCAGGACGGTAACGCTGTCACAGATCGTCATGACTTCGTTCAGCTTGTGGGTAATGAACAGTATGGTGCGGCCCTCGTTCCTGAACATCTTTATGATTTCAAAAAATTCAAGGACTTCGTTGGGGGTAAGGACAGCGGTAGGCTCATCGAAGATCATTATGTTCGACTGCCGATACAGGATTTTCAATATCTCGACCCGCTGCTGCAAGCCTACGGGCAAATCTTCTATTTTGGAGTTGGGGTCTATACAGAAATTATACCGGTCGGAAAGTTTTTTTATCTTCTTCGTCGCTCCCGCGTAGTCGACCCAAGGGCCGCGGGGATTCTTCAGACCAAGTATCACATTCTCGGTTACGGTCAATTTCTGGATCAGCATGAAGTGCTGGTTGACCATGCCGATACCGAGCCGGATTGCATCGTCGCAATCTGTGATTGAAACCTTTTTCCCGTCTATCAGTATCTCGCCTGAATCCATGGAATAAAGACCGTAGAGGCAGCTCATAAGGGTGGATTTGCCGGCACCGTTTTCACCCAGTAGTGCCCGCACTTCACCTTTTTCCACCGTCAAGGACACCTTGTCGTTCGCTAAAACACTGGTAAACTGTTTTCTGAGCTCTTTGATCTCCAAGAGGGGTGCCACGTAACCCTGCCTATAAGTCGTATAAGTGGAAGTATAAATACAGGGCGCGAATACCACGCCCTGTACCAATCTAAAGTGGACTATTCAGGATAGGGAAAAGCTATCAGAGCCCGACCCGCTTGTCCATCTTGCCGGCCTTGATCGCCTCATAGTCATCCATGATTTCTTTCTGGAGGGCGGCGGGTACCACGGAAGACCATTTGCCGGGGAACTGCACACCTTCGACTATGCCCCATACCTTGGCTTCGGGTTTCCAGTTACCTTCCTTGACCATCTTTCCCTGGACGTACACCAGCTCGGGCACGCTCTGCACTCCGGAGGTAAGGACTACCTTGGGAGAGACGCTGGAGAAGTCGCCGGACCAGCCGATGACATAGGCGCCTTTCTCTTCCGCAGCCTGGATGGCGCCGACGTCGCACGCGTCGCCGATGGCTACGATGATGTCCACGCCATTGGCTATCTGGGCCAAAGCGGCTTCCTTGCCTTTCACAACGTCGGTCCAGGAACCGCTGTACGCCACGTTGAAAGAGGCGCCGGGGTTATATTCCTTGATCGTATCGCGAAGCATGTTCACTTCGATCTCGACAGTGGGAATGGCCATGGCTCCCACGAAGCCGATCTTGTTGGTTTTGGTGAACTTTGCCGCGAGCTTGCCCATCAGGTACGAGAGCTCTCCGGTACCGAATACGCCGGAACCGGCATTGGCAGCTTTTACATCGCCGCCGATCTGATAGAATTTGACGTTGGGGAATTCAGCCGCAACCACCGCGATAGATTCTCCGAACTCGAATCCGTGTCCGAATATGATGTCGTAACCACGCTTGGCGTAGTTGCGCAGGATATTCAGGTGCTCGGCCTGGGGCACGAGTTCAGAATACGCGATCTCGAAGCCCAGCTCGTCCTTGAGCCTGGTCAAACCCTCGTACGCCGAGGTGTTCCATCCGCCATCATTAATGGGGCCGGACATTAGCATGGCGGCTTTCAGGGTGGCTGCCGCTTTTGGAGCGTCACCGGCCGGAGCTGCATCTTTCTTGCCTGCGGCGAATACCGTCCCGGCAGCCAAAAGGGACACGACGAGCACCGTTAATGCGATCTTTCCTTTCCTCATCTTTGCACTCCTCTCCAATATGTATCCGGATGCTCTACGCTTCCGGCATGAAAAACCAAGATCGAAATAGATGTATAGACATCTCGCTGACTATAGGACCCACAATTCACGCTTGTCAAGCAAAAATTTAAATTCCTGCAGTCCATAAAAAGTACGTTGTAATTCTAGTCGTATAGATGTATAATCCTCATTGATTGTAAATCATTTTTTCCGGCTTGTAAACATTTGATTGGAGGAATCATGGCTGAATATTGTATCCAGGACGCGACCATCGTAACGGTGAACCCCGGGCGCGAGGTGATCGATGCGGGATATGTACTCATCCGTGACGGCCGAATCGCCGATCTGGGTCCCGGAAAGTGCCCTGAGGCACTTAAAGACACCATAAAAATAAAATCCGGCGCCGGGAAGATCGTGTTTCCGGGTCTGATCAATACCCACAATCATCTTTTCCAGACATTGACCAAAGGCCTGGGCGACGATATGGTCCTTGCGGACTGGCTATCCACCATGACCTTTCCCGCCGCGAAGCACCTTACGCCGGAAGACGTCCATTCGGCAGCCCTGCACGGTTGCATAGAAGGAATACGTAGCGGAACCACCACCATGCTCGACTACATGTACCCCCACCCCCGTGCCGGACTTTCCGACGAGGTGATCAGGGCTTTCAGGACCCTTAAGATCCGCGGCGTCTTCGCTCGGGGCATGATGGATACCGGCGACCAATTCGGTACACCCCGGGGCATCATGCAGGACGTGAAAACCGTAGAAAAGGATTGCATCCGGCTTTTTGATACCTACCACAACAGCGAGGAAGGCAGGATACGTATCTGGGTTGCTCCCGCCGCCGTTTGGTCCAACTCGAAGGAAATGCTGGAAACCGTCTGGAAGATCACCAAGTCCTATAAGAGCGCGCTCACCATACACATCTCCGAAACGCCCTTTGACCGCGACGCCGCCCTGCAATTGCACGGACACTACGACGCGGAGGTGCTGGAAAAGCTTGGCATTCTGGGACCCGATGTCCTCATGGTGCACTGCGTCTATCTGACCCAACGGGACATGCGGATGGCCAAATACCACGACATGAAGGTTTCACACAATACTGTCAGCAATATGTACCTGTCGTCGGGTGTGGCACCGGTACCGGAAATGGTGGAGAAGGGCATCACGGTCGGGCTTGGGAGCGATGGTCCCGCAAGCAATAACTCGCAGGACATGATCGAGCTTTTGAAGTTCACCGCCCTGTTGCACAAGGGCCACGCCAAGGATCCCACCATCATGACTGCAGAAAAAGTGCTGGAAATGGCCACCATCGACGGTGCGCGGGCCATAGGGCTGGACCACGAGATTGGCTCACTTGAAATAGGCAAGAAGGCGGACCTTTTCATCTACGATCCGTCCAAATCACCCAAGTCCATCCCCATGCACAATCCCGTATCCACCCTGGTCTATTCGGGATCGTGCTCCTGCGTGGACACGGTAATGGTAGACGGCTACCCGGTAATGCTGGAAGGGAAGATAACTACCGCCGATGAGGCGTCGGTAAGCCGTTTGTGCCAGGCTCAGGCAAATGACCTAGCAAAGCGCGCCGGTATCGATACGAAGAAAAGATCCTGGAAGAGCCTGGCGTTCTGATGTATGCCACGATGGGTTACAGTAAGCTATCCATTGACAGCCTCAATCGGGAAGTCATACTATGAGACATGTCTATATGTGTATACAAGTGAGGTAGCCTACCATGAGCAGTTTAGATAAAAGCACCCACATCCCCATGTACATACAGATAAAAGATATTATCCTGGATGAAATACGTTCCGGCAAGCTCAAACCGGAACAGCAGATCCTTTCGGAATCGAATCTGGCAGAACTTTACGGGGTCAACAGGCTTACCGCACGGAGTGCCATTACCCAGCTGGTGAACGAAGGATTTTTGGTGCGCATACATGGCCGGGGAACCTTTGTTAAGCGCCCCATCGTCGAGTCATCCTCCTCCTATATTAACAATTTCCTGCAAGACATGATGGACAAGGGTTACTCCGTAAAGACCGAGTTGTTATCGGGAACCTTGTTGCCGGCTCCAAGCCAGATCCAAAGCGAATTGTCCCTTCAACCAGGCGAACATATATTCTGCCTGCGTCGGCGCAGATCGGTCAATTTTGAATATCTGGTAGTTTTGGAAACCTACCTTCCCGCCACCCTGTGCCCGGACCTTTTATCAAAGGACTTGGAGGGCAGGTCCCTCTATGAAATCCTGCGTACCGACTACAAGCTGGAACTGGATACCGCACAGGAAAGCCTGGAAGCACGCATAGCGGATTCCCTGGTAGCCGGTGAGTTATCCCAAGAAATAGGAGCCCCAATCCTGTTTTCCATCCGCAGGACCAGCCTGAGCAACGGTTCACCAATCGAGTTTACAAATAGTTGGTACCGGGGTGACCGCTATTCCTTTGAAGTGTCCTTGAAGATAAAACAGTCCACTCGGTAAACACCTCGTTCAGAGCAGTAAAAGGAGCATCCTATGGGAAAGATTCGCAGACTCAAACACATTTTCAGGAATGACGGAAAAACACTCATCGTGGCCATGGACCACGGCTCGAATGCAGGACCAGTAGCAGGTATCGAAGACCCCCGAGTAGCCATACAAGCCCTGGTAGCCGGAGGCGCCGACGCCATCATCGCCAACCCTGGCCTTGCCAAGGCCTTCGAAGCCGAGTTGGCCGGAATTGGCCTGATCATGCGCCTGGACCTTCCGCCAACTTCCATCGGCAGCGGACACGACAGCATAGTCGCCTACGATGTGGAACTCGCAGTCCGGCTGGGTGCTGATGCGGTCATAGTGAACGGTGCCCCCGGAGCGGTCATCGAAAAGCTCACCCTGCCAGCCGTCGCCCGTGTCGTGCAGTCCTGCGAGGCTATCGGCATGCCCGTGCTGGGTGAGATGGTGCCCGGCGGCTTCGACGCCGACCCTTCCCTGAAAACGGTGGAAAACCTGGCTCTGAGCGCCCGAATCGCCAGCGAACTCGGTGTCGACTTCATCAAGATCGCCTACAAGCCCGGCTTCGAAAAAGTCGTCAAGGGCTGTTTCTGTCCGGTAGTCGTACTGGGCGGATCCAAGTCTTCGGATCCAAAAGTATTCCTCGCCTCCATCAAGGAAGCCATGGACGCAGGCGCCAAGGGCATCGCGGTGGGCCGGAATATCTGGGGCGTCGAAAATATCTACGGCATGACGAGGGCACTTTCCGCGATCATCCACGGAAATGCCTCGGTGGAAGAGGCTTTCGCGCTTCTCAAAGAAACCCAAAAAAGCAGAAAGGCCTAGGAAATGAATAAAGAAGTCATGAAGCAAGCAGTCATGACGGATCCCGGTAAAATCTCCTTCCGGGACCTGCCTGTGCCGGAGCTGACACCGGGCACCGTGCTGATAAAAATAGACGCAGTGGGGCTTTGCACCTGGGAACAGAAATATTTCGCCGGTGTACCTGGATCCTATCCTTTTATAGGCGGCCACGAGATTTGCGGAACCGTTGTCGCGGTAGGTAACGAAGTCGCCCAGAAACTCCGGGCCGGCGACAGGGTATCGGTTGCCAGCCTGACACGCTGCGGGGAATGCTACTACTGCCAAAAAGGCATGGACAACCTATGTGAGAATACGGGTGATGAGTCCAAACCGGGGAATTATTGGGGACCGGGCGGATTCAGCGAATATTTCGTAGCCCGGGGTTACGAGGTGTATAAAATAAACAAGGACACCGATCCTGCCATAGGAACCCTCGCCGAACCGCTGGCCTGTGTAATCCGCAGCGTCGACCGCGCCGATACTCAGTTCGGCGATACCGTACTGGTGCTGGGCGCGGGAGTCATGGGAATTATTCATGTGCTCCTGGCAAAGCAGAGGGGAGCACGGGTGATAGTGAGTGAGGTTGATGCCGGAAGGCGGCAGCGGGCCCTCGAATTCGGCGCGAATTGGGTCGTCAATCCCCTTGAAGAAAAGGTGCCCGCTTTTGTAAAAAGCCTTACCGCCGGAAGGGGCGCCGAGACGGTGTTCTTTACCGCCGGAGGAAAGGCCGCAATACTGGATGGCATGGCTTCGCTCGTGAAGAACGGCAAGCTGATCATCTACGGCGCAACCAAAAGCTCGGACGTTTTCGAACTGGACCCCAAAGTTTTCCATTACGACGAGATTTATATCACCGGGGTAACCAAGCACACAAAGGATACTTTCCGCCGCGCGACCGAGCTTATATCCGCCGGGAAGCTTCCCCTGGATCGCCTTATCTCGCGACGTTTCCCCTTTGCAGATATTGCGAATGCCTTTGGTGTGGCCGGGAATCTTGCCACTTACAGGATAGCCGTACTGATGTGAAACACCATACATACCAAGCCCTGCTGGAGGCACTCATATAATGAGGGAATTGGTAATCGGGCTGGATATAGGGTCCAGCTCCACCAAAGGCATACTCGTTGACAGAGCGGGCAGGCTATTGGCGTCCGGCTCACGGAACCACGAAACCACTCGGCTCCACCCCGGTTGGCAGGAACAGGACGCGCTCGTCCTTTGGTGGGAAGAATGCATCAGCCTTATACGCGTGTTGCAAGCGAAGGCCAAGACGAAGCCGGCCGAGATTCGGCGCATTGGCGTCACTGGTTTTGTGCCGGGACTCTGCCTGCCGGATGCGCGGGGAAATCCCATTCGTCCCGGTATCCTGCATACCGACACCAGGGCAGACGAAGAGTTGGCGCGTATCCGTCGGCTCTACCCTGCGGTCCACCACGGACTTCTGTTGCCCAAACTTTTATGGGTTAAAAACCACGAGGGCGAACTTTTCCGTTCCGCCGTATCGGTCCTCGTCCCCCACTCGTTCATCGGTTTCAAGCTGACTGGTAAAACCAGCTGCGATTACGACAGCGCCAGCATCTACGGCGCCCTATTCAACGAGAAAAAGCTGTGCTGGGATTCAGCGGCGTGTGCGGAGCTTGACATTCCCGAGCAGCTACTTCCGGAACCTCTTCCCGCCACAGCCACTATCGGCTCACTTACCTTAACGGCGGCGGAGGCGACCGGCCTTACCACCGACACCTATGTGATAGCCGGTACCGGCGACTCCTTTGCAAGCCTGCTGGGAACCGGTATCCGCGACGCCCATGAGCTGATGCTGTATTGGGGTACCTCCGGTACGCGGATCTACACGAGGGACAGCCCGACGCGCTATCTGGATGGCCCCTACTTCGACGGCGGGAAAGCCGAGTTCACCGGCACCATCTTCTCGTGCGGTGAAAGCCTGAACCAGGTCAAAAAACTCTTGGGGGATATACCCTGGAAAGCACTGGATGCCCAAGCGGAAGCCGTACCACCAGGGGCGGAAAATCTTTTTTACTTCCCCCATCTCAAACAGCAATCATCTTCAATTTCGCTTGCTTCAGCGGACCACATCATCGGACTTCGCGACAAGCACGGCCCGGGTCATCTGCACAGGGCGCTCCTGGAAGGTATCGCCTTTACCAGCGTGATGGAACTTTCAGCCCTTGAGCGTATCGACAACATTCACGTCTGCGGAGGCGCCGCCTCCTGTCAGGAGTTGCGGACCATTTTGGCGACGCTCCTACAAAAGCCTGTCCATTACAGCCCGGATTCTTCCGCAGCCCTCGGCATCGCCTTGCTGGCTTCCCTCCCGATGCAAAACGGAGCTTCATTTTCACAGGTTTCGCAGGAGTGGTTCCAGAAAGAACATCGCAGCGCTTCCACGGGACAGGAACCTCGCGAGGAATGGATTGGTGTGTACAAGCAAAAACTGGAAGCCTTTTCCTCGCTCAGAAATAGACTGTTTGGCATTCAGAAACACACAATGCAGTCACAAGCAAACTGATTTTTACCACAATACATGAACCGACATAGGAGGACAGGATGAAACGATTTATAGATCAGGTAATCATGATAACGGGAGCCGCCACGGGTATCGGCGCTGCTACGGCTCTCAGGTTTGCCAAAGAAGGCGCCCACATCGTCGGGATCGACTTGGCAGAGAAAGCCTTGGACGAGACACTGGCCGCCTGCGAAGGACTGGGTGCCAAAACCATGGGCATTCCAGGTGACGTACGCGGGGCCGACGGCGCCAAAAAAGCCGTAAAAAAAACCCTTGAGAAATTCGGACGCCTGGACGTGCTGGTCTGTTCAGCGGGACTCTACGCCGGCGCGCCCCTCGCCGAGGTAACCCTTGAAGGCTGGAAAGACATTCTTGACATCAACCTGACCGGAACCTTTTTGTACAACCAGGCCGTCGTTCCCGTCCTGATGAAACGGAAAAGTGGCAGCATCATCAACATCTCGTCCATGGCCGGAAAGACCAGCTGGCCGGCCTCCGCACAGTATTCCTCCTCCAAGAGCGGGGTGATCGGCCTGACCCGCTCGGTGGCCATGGAACTTGCTCCCTTTGGCGCGACAGCCAACGCCCTTTGCCCCGGAAATACCCTTACCGCGATGGTCAGGAGCGTGGCCGAGAAAGTGGGTGCCATGGACGGCATGACCGGCAAGGAATGGCTGGCCATGCGTGCCAATGATTGCCCTATGAAGCGCCTGGCTCAACCCGAAGAAATGGCGGGCATCATCGCCTTTCTGGCATCCGAAGATTCCAGGTACATCACCGGACAATCCATCTCCGCGGATGGCGGCATGGTCCTGTACTGATTGCTGGAGGCAGGAAACCAACATGGAATTCACCGGGTATATGGATTTTTGGTTTACTGAAGTTCCCCTGATTCAGCGGGTCGAAAAATTTGCGGAACTGGGAATCCGTCGCCTGGACGTGTGGTGCTGGCGGGGCGTGGATATGTCCGCACTGGCCGCGGAATGTAAGAAATACGGATGCACCATCAACTCCACCTTCGACGAGGAAATGGGCTCCTTAGCGGACCCGGGTGATAATGAGAAGACGCTCCGCAGCTGGAATGAAAGCCTGGAGATGGCAGGGAGATACGGTGTCGAACATCTTTTCATTTTCTCAAACCAAGTGGATTTCATCGACGACAAGGAAATAACCAGAAGGCTTTCACGGAACGCAAGCACAGCCGAACAATATGCGAACCTACTCTCCCAGACCGAAAAAATCATGAAGCTGGTCGAGCAAACCAAAGTTGAATTGTGGGTGGAGGGGCTGAACGAGTTCCATATCCAGGGTGGTGTATTGGTCAATGACCAGGCGCTGGCGGTGGATTGGATACGCAGGATCAACCACCCCCAATTCCGCCTGGCCTTCGATTGCTACCACCAGCAGCGCGCGGCCGGAAATCTGTTGTGGGGCATGGAAGAATACTGGGGCTTGTACCCCACCTTCCATATCGGTGACGTCCCCACCCGCCAGGAACCGGGAACCGGCGAAATCAATTTCGCCAACCTGGCAGCAAAACTGCATGAACTGAATTTTGACGGCCTGATAGGAATGGAGTTCCGGCCTTCCACAAACGAAAAGGAAGCCTATGCCAAAGTGCGGGAAATCTTTCTTTGATAAGTTTATGTGTTTTTTGGCTTGGGAAACAGCAGGGCCATTTCCACAGTAAGGCCAGGAAGCATTGAAACCTGTATTGTATTCTCGCTACTGAAAGCCCCGACGCGTTCGTACCGTGAACCGTTGTGGCGGTAAATTTCCAGGACCTGCCCGTCCGGGTCCAGTATCCAGTACTCGCCAACGCAGCAGCGTTCATAAAGGTCGAATTTAACCTTCCGGTCCTTTACGCCGGATTTGGGCGACAGTATCTCCACCACCAGGTCCGGTGCGCCCTGCATACCCCAATCCCTTAATTTGGATGGATCGCAGCAGAGCACCAAGTCCGGCTGGAACACGGTGGGATCATCCTCATCCAAAGATTCTTCAGAAAGCTTCACATCAAAGGGAGCCACAAAGACCTGACACTCGGCACCAAGCAGGAAATTGGCAAACTGCCGGAATAGTTCTCCTGCCAATTTTTGATGTGACCGATTGGAGGCGGGGCTCATAGCCCAAGCCATGCCATCAAAAAGTTCCCAGCGTTCGTCATCAGGCCAGGATTGGTAGTCCCGCCACGTATAGCGCTCATATTCCTTGGGAATCGCCATTGTCCGTCCCTCCTGTCAAAAGAATACCATGTCAAGAAGGTGATATCAACCGAACAGGCGTTGCAGTCCCGTGTATGGCCGCAGACCCATCACGTCGAAACGGATGTACCCTTCACGCACAAGGGGCAGACGCGCCAGGCTGGCTTCTGCGACGGCTTTGGACTCGCATTCGAAAACCAGCACCGCCTCCCAGATATCATCCTTAAAGTACGATTCCCGTAAAACCCCACTCTGTAGCATATCCCACACGACAAGGGCTTCCTCTTTCAAAAGCGCGGCGTCCTTTACGGTATCAACAGGTTTGAGTTCTTCCTCGATGGCCATGAATTTCATGTATTATCCCCTGTGGTGAGTTTCCAGTTTTCGGCTACCAGCTTTCCGCCCAAGACAACCTTGACTGGCACGGCAATAAATTCCAACCCTTCCCAGATGGAATGATCGCAAGCCGACGCGCCCATGCCGGCCGTATACATATAACGCGCGTTGGTATCCCACACCGAAAAATCTTCCTGTCCTGTGGCTGCCGGCAAACCATAAAAGCTCGCGGCGTTACGCGAGGTGAGGTCGATGATACGTTCAAGGGTGATGTTCCTGCGCTTGTAACCTTCGCTCAAAATGAAGGCCAGCCTTTCGGCAATACCTCCGGCGCCATTGGGAATGCGCATGAAATTGTCTGCATGTTCAATTTTGTTCTGCAAGGTAAATGGACAGTGATCGGTGGAGACGAAATCGATCGAACCGTCGGCAATGCAGCGCCACAAAAATTCCAAGTCGGATTTTTGCCGTAACGGCGGGCTGATCACGTAGGGAGCCGCCTCTTCCGGGCCTGCCTCGTACTTGTCGGCTGTAAATGCGAGATACTGCGGGCAGGTTTCCGCAAACACGGGAAGCCCCTTCTGTTTGGCCTTGATGATCTCCCGCATGGCAGATTCGGAACTTACATGGGCAATGGCAATCTGAGGTCCGCCGATCTCCTCAACCAGAGCCGTTATTTTCGCGATGGCTTTCGCCTCGCATACCGGCGGGCGGCTCAGGGCGTGGTAGCGAGGCGCCAGCATTCCCCTCGCCACCAGGTCGGACTGCCTTCCCTGGATTTCTTCGCCGTCCTCAGCGTGCACCAACACTTTCGTGCCCAATTCGTGCGCGGTCGCCAACACCTTTCGCACCGTCCCGTCGCCAATGCCGATAGTGTCCAGATACGCCAGGTAGATCTTGAAACTTCCCACCCCACGTTCAACGCAGGCGCGCATTTCAGCCGCCGTACCGCCCGGAGCGGCACTCACAGCCCCTGCATCCTTCCAAGCGGAGATGGTCATGTGCAGGTGGACGGGAATCCGCGATGCCGCCGCTTCCGCTTGCCGTTTTTCCAACGCGTACACCAGGCTTTCGTTACCTTCGGCCTCGACAAAATCGATCAGGGCGGTTGTCCCGCCGCGCAAGGCAGCGAGACTGCCCGAAAGGAAATCGTCGCTCGTCCGCAGGGCACCGGCGTTCATGGCCAAATGGACATGAGGGTCGACACCCCCGGGCAACACAATCAAGCCACCGACCTGAAAAGTTTCAGGCCGGAGCCCCGCATTGTCGTGTACCGTTCCGGAACGACCGGGCATGATCTACTTGAGGACGCCCGTTTTCTTGTTGAAGTCGTTTATCATCTCGTCCCAGCGGGTGGTTTGGGCGAACAATGAATCCCACAACTCCGGCTTGTCCCAGAGGGCGGCCAAGTCTTCGCTTTCCTTTCCCTGCTGTTCCACCCAGGTGTAGTACTTGAGGTTGTGGATGGCCTTGCGGTCCCAATACCCCAGTTCCTTAATGTAGTCGGTTTTCTGTCCGAACAGGCGGGTGTCTGCATCCTTGCCGGCTTGCTTCATCGTGTACGCACCGTTTGCATGGTTGAGTTCCTCAAGCCGCGACCCGTACATTTCCGCGGAATCGGTGGCAAGCGAACAAATGACATCTTGTTCGTTCATCTCGAAATACTTGGCCGTCTTGATGGCGCTGAGCATGTTCGCGACGCCGGAAATCCCAAGCAAGGAAAGACTATCGATGGTCGCCGCATCCAGCTTCAATTCGTCCTTAAGGAAGGCCTTTCCCTGGGGTTCGTTGAAAAGCCGGAAAAGCCTCATGCAATCCTCATCGTCGATCGCGGTGACGACGTCGGTGTTGCGGGTGTTGTGGACCCACGGCACATGCTTGTCGCCTATACCCTCGATACGGTGTCCACCAAAGCCGTTCATGTACAGCGTGGGGCACTGCAGGGCTTCGGAAGCGACTATCTTGACGTTGGGGTAGATTTTCTTGAGGTAATCCCCGGCGCCGATGGTCCCGGCCGATCCGGTGGCGGAGACGTACGCGGACAGGCGCAGACCTTTACCCAAAGATTTGAAGACCTCCTCAATCGCCGGAGCCGTCACGTTGTAATGCCAGGCGGGATTGCCGAATTCATCAAACTGGTTGAAGATGACGCAGTCGGGCCGGTTTGCCCGGATATTGTCGCACTCGTCGTATATTTCCTTGACATTGGATTCGCAGCCAGGCGTCGCGATCACTTCGGCACCGATGTCGCGCAACCAGGAAAAACGCTCCTTGCTCATCTCGGCGGGCAAGATGGCCACTGCGGTGCAACCCATCAGGAAACTGTCGAAGGCGCCACCACGGCAGTAATTACCGGTGGACGGCCAGACGGCCTTGTGCGACATCGGATCGAATTGACCGGAAATTATGCGCGGAGCAAGGCAGCCGTACGCGGCGCCAACCTTATGCGCACCGGTGGGGAACCATTTGCCAGCAAGCATGACTATGCGAGCCTTGACGCCGGTAAGGCTCGCCGGAATCTCAAGATAATTTACATTGCCAAATCCGCCGCCCTTTTCCTTGGGTTCATTCTTCCAGGTAATCCTGAAAAGATTCAGGGGATCCCGATCCCAAAGACCGATATTCTTAAGCTTATCCTTAATTTTACCCGGGATGAGTTCGGGGTTCCTCATCTGTGCAAAAGTGGGAAGGAGTATGCCCTTTTCACGGAAGCGTTCCACCGACTTTATAAGCACCGCTTCGTTTTTTACTTCTGTGATGAGCTCGATCATGTTTTCCCTCCCGGTTCAACCGTAGATAAGTCTATGCCGCAGATAAAAGAAGTGCGGCCCATGGGTGTGTATGCTCAGCATCTCGGTATGGGGGTGATTCTTCGAAGTGAACGAATTGCCGCGCATGCCCAGGGACAACGCCTTGCCGCCAACATATATGCAGGAATAGTTCAGGAACATCTCGTCCAGAAGCTCCTGCTGTATCAGATGATGACAGTAACTGGGCCCTTCGATCAAGACCCTATCCATGCCAAGCTTCTTTAAAATACGCATTGTAACCTTCGCATCCGGCATGGCCCCCGTGCCGGTAATCACAACAGGCAAACCTTTCCTCTTGTCTGGCGCGGGAACTTTCTCCGGGTCATCCACCACGAAATGGTCGATCTTGCACTTGGACCTGACCTTTTCCAGCCCGGCGGGCGAAGTGGTGATCATGCATCGGATCAGCGGATGATTATCCAGAAAGGGATGCCCAAAGGTGATTTCCGACCCATCCAGCGAGGTGATGATCTGCCAGGGAACCGGGTGCCGCCCTTCGGCAATGCGGTCGTCCTCCAAGTCCTGGTCGTAGACATGGCCGCTGCCTTCCAGGTCCACGCCGAACATCTTCGAGGTTTCGGACTCTTCCACCTTCGAGCCGAAACCACCGCCTGAACCCATCGTCGCGTCGCTCGCCGCGCGTAACATGTTAAGGAGCCAGAAATCGGCGGCGCCGCCATCCTTGTCCATGCGGTTCGTCTGTGCGATGAGCGGTCCCTCGGGGGCATCCTCGAAGGCGATTTTCCCGTCCAGGCTAAGCACCATCGACGCGTACAGATACGGCCGGTCCTTGGGAAGCTCCGGCAGGTTGAAAGGTCCATAAACCTTGTCAACTTTCTCGCTCTTGGTGGTTTTTGTCTTGAATCCGGCCAAGCTGGGGCTTTCGAATATACGGGTCAGTCGTATCTTGTCGGCATCGTAGAGGATTTTTGGGTAAGGCGTTCGTTCATATGTGGGCATATATTTCTCCTCCTCAAACCTTGATGGTCTCGCGTACGCGGTAATAATCATTACCGACATGTAAGGCTTCGATTGTGAAAGAGCCTTCCCCGCCCACGAGGGCAGTGAATTTCTTGTCCACCTCGACCAGCAGGTCGTGGTCTATGGCCTTCCATTGCTCCAAGGAATTCCAATAAATGACGGTGGTCACCTCACCAGGCTTTTCTTTATTCACCCAGATTTCCTTGGAAATGAAACCGTCCACCTTTGCCAATTCGACAGTCCAGATATCGTGGTCAAATGTGATGAAACGCTCGACCATATCGCTCTTCATGTTGAAGCGGAGAATTTCCACCGCCTGTCCCTTTCCATAATCCTTTTCGCTCAGCATGTTCAGATTGCTCCCTTATACAATTCACGCGCTAATTTGCGCGCCTCATCCTTGATGGCGCTGTTCTCGGAAACCGGAAATTTGTCTGTCTGAGGTACCGTCACCATTCCGACACAGGTAGCCGAAAGATCGTTCAGGACCCCTTTTAGTACCAATTCGCCCGCCGTGAACTGATTCGGGAAAGCCGGGGCTCCACCACATAAAAGTATGGCACCCTTTTTTGTCGGCTTGGCCGGGCGATCCTTACGGATGGTTCCGGCCCAATACATCTGGAACCGGTCGATGATCGACTTCATGGGTCCGGGAACGCTGTGGAAGTAGAGCGGAGCGGCAAGGACGAAGCGGTCCGCTTCATCCACCAGGCGATAAATTTCCTGCATGCCGTCCTTGATCGAGCATTCCCGTTTTTTCCAGCAGAATCTACAATCTATGCAGGGTGACACATCCTTGGTCCGATAGGCGTCGATGATATCCACCTGCCCCGTCGCCTCTTCCAGAAACGCCTCCAGCAAGGCGCGCGTATTGCCATTCTTCCGTGCTGCTCCGAACATAACCAACGTTTTCAAGTTGCCTCCCCCGCACCAAGGTGCGGAACTCCTCTGAACATCCCCCCGATCTTCATATCAACCGACCACCGCAAATGGGCAGTTCCGCTCCCGTCATGAAAGAACTTTCATCGCTTGCTAGGTATAGGGCGGCAGAAGCCATGTCCTCCACTTTTCCCACACGCTTAAGCGGATACAAATTCGCCATCGAAACCCGCAAGGCTTCCGGATCAGCAGCCTTTTCAAAACGGTGCTGGATCATGGGTGTTTCCACCAAACCGGGCAATATGCAGTTTGCCCGCACATCAGGGGCCAATTCCAGCGCAATACAGCGGGTCAACATGATCAGCGCGGCCTTGGAAGGACAATAGGCAATCCGCTCGCGTATGGGTTTGATACCCAAATCGGATGCGATATTGATAATGGCCGCTCCCTTACGCGCCCGCAGGAATGGAGCCGCCGCCTTGCAGACGTTGAACACCCCCCCGACGTTTACTTGGAACAGGTGGTTGAAATCGTCGGTTTCAGTATTTTCCAACCCACCCTCAACCGTAAGACCTGCGCTATTGATGACGATATCCAAAGCACCGAATTCCGAGACCGCGGCTTCTATGGCTTTTTTGGCTGACCCATAGGATGAGACATCGGCCGAAACATAGAAAAACCGTTTATGAACCAACGATACCTTTACCCGTCTCCCGCACCCGACAACACAGGCCCCTTCAGCCAGAAACCGCAGTGCTATGGCCTCGCCTATACCCGAACTTGCACCTGTGATGAATGCTATCTTTCCTTCCAATCGACCCTTGTCCATACTTTGCTTCTCCATGAGGCTTATTTTATTAACCGTTCAACGTGTTCCGGAAACACAACGCGTTCCTGCATCCATATTCTCCATGGATTTTGGAGAAATTGAGGTTGGCTCACCATGTTCGCGCGAACATGCCATTTTGTCAAGAAAATTTAACTCAACGATACTCGAATCTGTATCTTGTATACATGAAACTGTCGCTGTGTGCGTGGATTGTCACCACTCTGCCGTGGGGATGATTCTCCGGTGTAAAGGCCGGATAGTTCTCGCCAATAGTAATCGCCTTCCCGCCGATGAAGATTCCTGAGCTGTTCAGGAAAAGTTCATCCAGCACCTTATGCGCCATCAACGAGGCCAGAAAGGTGGGGGTCTCAACCAAAGCCCGCCGGACCCCCACACGACGTAAGACCTGCAACAACAAGCCCGCATCCAGGTCCGAGCCGCTTCCGACCCCCACCAGGTAGTTCCGCCCCCCACCACAGACGTTAGCGGGAAGTTCCGTCGGGGCTGCAGTGCTTTCCACTGGAGACAACTGAATAAAGCGGTCTGGATATAGGCGGGAAAGGGCAGCGGCGCCAACGGGCGACACGGCAGTCAGGGTGGGGACATCGTTCTGGGCGTACAACTGATGATCCAAGGGAAGGTTGTTACCGGTGGCCGAGACAATCACGTGGAGGGGTACGGGATGGCCTCTTGCACGGACACGTTGTTCCAGTAAATCCGCATCGTAAATACGCCCGGAAAGCAGAGGTTCCCGTTTGAGGGTCAGGCTCCCCATTATCACCGCGTCGCAAGCCGATCGTAGCAGGTTCAACATCCAGTAATCGCATAGTCCGCCGTCGGGGTCCAAACGGTTGGTCTTGGCGACCAAAGTTCCGTCGGGTGAGGACGGAAATGCGATGCGTCCGTCTATGGACACCACAAAACAACCCAGCGTGTAACATCGTTCCGTCGGTACTGGCGGGAATACCAGGGGTCCGTAAATGCGGTCGATCTTTTCACACGAAATGGGCTGCTCGCCACCTGCATCCCAAGTCGGTCCGGTATATATATTGTCAAGAACTAAATTTTCTGATGGAAACGGCATGCTGTACAAATTTTCCTCCAGTCATCTAGATGTATACACGACCTTGCTTTTATTGTCAAATTCGTGTATCAAGTCGTATGGCCCTTTCCTTGCGGCGATAGCAGGCTTATTACTGCCCATGCGTCTCAATAAGGATGTCTTGCATGATTGATTTGCGTTGACAAGGCGGTTCGGGCGTGCTATTGTGACGTGACATGTACGTACATGTAACAAAGGCGGAGTTTCGTGACCACCCCTGACCCCAGGTTAATAACCCGTTTTTTCGGGATCGAACTGCAAAGCCCCCTCATACTTGGTTCGGGCCCCCTCAGTTATGATGGGCACGGCATGATTCGGGCCCATCTAGCGGGCGCAGGCGCGGTAACGACAAAAACGATACGGGATCAGGCCGCCGACAATCCCTACCCCCACATGGCCGTAGCCGGTCGCGATACACTGATCAATGCGGAAAAATGGAGCGACATCAGTGCGGAAGCCTGGGTCGACTACGAAATCCCCCGGGCCAAAGCCGCCGGAGTTGTAGTGATTGGCAGTATTGGCCACACCCTTACAGAAACCGAACATTGGGTAGAAAAGGTCGCCAAGGCCGGTGCAGATATACTGGAACTGGTCTCCTACCAGGAATCGGACATGATCCCCATGATCCGGCATGCAAAAAAAGCCAGCCGCAAACCGGTACTCGCCAAGCTCAGCCCAAATTGGCCGGACCCCCTGTCCAGCGCCAAGGCAGCCTTGGCAGCAGGGGCCGATGGCATTACTGCAATGGATTCCATCGGCCCGGTATTACGCATAGATATCGAAAGCGCAAAACCCCTCACCGGCGGTGAAGGCGGTTTCGGCTGGCTTACTGGCGCTGCCATCAAACCCGTAACCTTGGCCTACGTAGCCCGTATCGCCTCATTCTGCGACAAGCCCATTTTAGGTATCGGCGGAGTCATGTCCCCGGAAGACGCGATCGAGATGCTCATGGCCGGAGCGGATGCCGTGGGTATCTGCACCGCCCCCATCCTTAAAGGTATGGAATACATAGCCAAACTAAATGCGGGTATTGCCTCATTGTTGGACCGTCTGGGCTATGGGTCCATTCAAGCCGTATCAGGAGCCGCCCTTCCCCATTTACCGGCCACGGAAAACCACGCCAGGTTTTCCTTCAACTATGACCCGGATAAATGCATTTCCTGCGGTGCCTGCGTCCGGGTCTGCGCCTACGAGGCTCGAAAAATGTCAGGAAAGGACATGTACCTGAACGAGGAAACCTGCCGCTGGTGCGGGCTTTGCGCCTCAGTCTGTCCCACGAAAGCCCTGGGGATGACCCCCGCCTAAGAAACGGCATCGATAGCGGCCCATACGCCTGTACGGCGGGGCCCTATAACCATAGGAGGATAAACCAACATGTACAGCGCACTTAAAGGCAAACATCTGCTTACCACCCAGGATTGGACAGTCGAAGAGATCGAACGTCTGCTGAAAGTGGCCTTCAGGTTCAAGGAAGAAAGGAATCTGGGCATCTACCACGACCAGGTGCTCAGGGCCAAGACCTTCTTCATGCTATTTTTCGAAGAATCCACCCGTACCCGCAATGCCTTCGAAGCTGGCATCCACCAACTGGGTGGACATGCCCACTTCCTTACCGAGAAGGGTTCCCAGATCGAGCACGGCGAAACCGCCAAGGACACCATCAAGGTCCTGTCCCGCTACGGTGAGGGCATCGGCATCCGTAAGACCTACGGTCCCGGCCACAAGTATATGCGCGAAATGGCGGCCCACTCCACCATCCCCGTAGTCAACATGCAGTGTGAGGATTACCACCCCACCCAGGTACTCGCCGATCTCATGACCATAAAGGAAAAATTCCAGGGCAACCTCAAGAAAAAGAAGATGGTGGTTTCCTGGACCTCCGCCCCCAACTATATCCGCCCACTTTCCATGGCCCAGTCCCTGGTGCTCTGCATGCCCCGTTTTGACCTCGACGTCACCCTCGCCATTCCGCCGGAGTTCAAGCTTAAACCTGAAATCATGGCCCAGGCAAAGAAGAACGCCGAGCTGGCCGGCAGCAAGTTCGAAGTGGTGAATAGCATGGAAGAAGCCTGCAAGGACGCCGATATCGTCTACGCCAAAGGCTGGGGCCCCATCATGCACACCGAGGACGAGAAGGAAGGCCTTGCCCTCATCGACAAGTACCGCAAGAACGGCAACATGGACTGGGTAGTTGACCAGCGCAAGATGAACCTTACCCATCCCGGTTCCATCTACATGCATTGCATGCCCTTCGACCGCGACATCGAAGTCACCAGCGAAGTGGTCGACGGACCCCACTCGGTAGTCTACGACGAAGCCGAGAACCGCCTGCACATCATGAAGGCCATCATGGCCACCACCATGGCCGGAATCTAATAAACCATGCGAAACGTCGACCTCCTGGTCATCAACAGCTGTATCATTACCATGGATCGCGATCATCGCGTCATCAACGATGGAGCTGTGGCCGTGGAGGGCGACCACATCGCCGCTCTGGGCGAAACCCCGGACATCCTGTCACGTTTCTCAGCGAAACGCGTCATCGACGGCCAGGGCAAATACCTGTATCCCGGCTTCATCAGCACCCACACCCATCTATTCCAATCGTTGCTTAAAGGGCTGGGCCGGGACAAGACCCTTTTCGAATGGCTGGACAGCTCGGTACGCCGGGCATTGCGGAATTTTGATGAGGAAACAATCTACTATGCAGCCCTCGTAGGCCTCATTGAAGCCGTACGCAGCGGTACGACGACAGTGACGGATTACCAATACTGCCACAGCCTGCCCGGAATCGACGAAAACGTTATCCGCGCTTACTTGGACCTGAACGTTCGAGGCGTCCTAAGCCGATCCCATACCAAAGTGGGCGGCTTCCCGCCGGAAATGGCATTTTCCTATGTAGAGACCGAGGACGATTACTTCCGTGAAATGGAAACCCTCTGTGTCAAATACCGCAACCACCCCTTGATCGGCATGTCACTCGCACCCGGCATAATCTGGGACCACGACAGGGCAGGCTACCTTAAAACCCGCGAATTCGCCGATCACTTCAAGATACCCATCACCATGCATCTGGTGGAGACTGACGATGACGATATCTACGCCCAGAAAACCTGGGGAATGTCCTCCATCGATTTCCTGGAATCCTGCGGCATACTCGGTCCGGACTTCGTCGCTGTCCACGCAGTCAAGGTAACGGAAAAGGATATTTCCCGCTTCCGTGACTACGACGTCAAAATCGCACATTGCCCCGTATCCAACATGATCCTCGCATCGGGTACGGCTCCCGTGCCCCGCTTCCTCAAGGAAGGCATTACGGTAAGCCTGGCCTGCGACGGCGCCGCCGCCAACGATACCCAGGACATGCTGGATGTCATGCGAATAACGGCCCTCAAGCATAAGTTAGTCAACCACGATGCCTCAGTAGTCTCCGCCCCGGAAGTCCTGGAAATGGCCACCATGGGCGGCGCGAAAGCCTTGGGCATGGAAAAGCGCATTGGCTCCCTGGAAGAAGGCAAGCTCGCCGACATGTTCATCTGGTCCGCCAACGACTGCCGCGCCATCCCCGTGAACGATCCCATCTCCTCACTCGTGTACTCTTCAGACGCACATAACATTGAGACCACCATAATCGCGGGAAAAATCGTGCTGGATGAGGGCAGGATAACCACGCTAGACGAAAAGGCCGTCCTCCGCAAAGCCCAGGAACTCGCGGAAGGTCTGGTTAAAAAGTCTGGATTAGGTAATTCGCACTGGGGCAAGACATTGCCAGTCCGAAGCGGTCTCTGATCGGTAATCCACTCAACCAACAGGATTCCTGGTCCTAAAACTTCAGCAACAACGAAAGATCCATCAGATCCGGGTTGAAGTGAACCTTCACATAACCCATTTTTTGATCGTACAGGTTATAATAAATTTCTTCCCAACACACCAAAGCTGTGGATTCATCCAAACCGAAACTCCGCGCCCTCGCGGGATTGTTTTCAGCCATCAGCCAAGCGGTGGTGTGGTTGCTTTCCGTTGTACAATGTTCTTTCAGGAAAGCATCGATATTTTCTTCATACTCACCTGCCGGTGGGATACTCACGACGATATGCCTTAACAATTCTACTTCGCCGTACACAGCCTGCCGTCCATCGGCGAATATGTTCAACTCAAAAGCTACAACATCAATTCCGGCGGCTTCGGGAATTCTTTTCAACATGCCACTTGAGGGCGAAGCGATACGCGCTTCCGAACGGAGTGAGCGGACCGAAAAGCCATGGGAAGTGAGGATACGCCTGAAATCGGAATTGATGTCGATGCGCATGGGCAGGTTGGTCACCGCAGGATGGCCGAAATTACCTTTCCCGTGCTTTCTGGTGATGCTTCCTTCCTGTATAAGGGTACTCATCGCCTTGCGGACGGTCTCGCGGCTCATGCCTAATTTGGCAGTCAACAGGTTTTCAGGCTCCAGCTGGTTTTCACCTGGTTTCATGAGTCGGATCTGATCAAGTAAATACTCTTTGGCCCGCAGGTACAGCGGCAGGTCAGCGTCTTGTTCTTCCATCAGCCCTTATCCGAATAAATGGTATATACAAGTATCGTCAAGAAGGGGTTCTACTGTCAATCAGTGGAATAAGGGCAGGGGTAAGCAAATAAGAGCGCCCTGGAAACAGCTATCCCCCTACCGGACCAACCAGCAGGGGGATGCATCGGATGAAAATCTATTTCTTTCTGGAGGCGGCACGCACTGCTTCGGAAATTCGGTTTGTCAGGTCGGCAATTTTGGATTGGGCGGCCTGGGCCTTCTCAAGAGCGGATTTATAGTCTCCCTTGGTGGAATCCGCTTCAGCCGCTGCGATGGATGTCTTAATGGCTGCCAATTCATTCGCGAGGGCGCTAAAATCAAGCTGAATGCCCCGTACACCCCGCGCTGCGCTCAAGGCTTTTTCAGCCTCCGTCAGCGATGATTTTATTGTTTTTATCAAATCTGAGGACGATGCCTTTGCCCGTTCCATGTTGGCCTTGCCATCTGCGATAGCCTTTTCCGCGGCCTGGATGGTTTCCAGCGCCAAGCCTTTGGCTACCTCATAGCGTTTTGCATCCAATTCAGACTGCATGCGCGCAAGGGTATCCTTCGCCCGCTTCAGGGAATCAGGGGCGTAACGTGGTACGTTGACGTCCTGTTCGGCCTTTGTAACAGCAGCTTTGGCATTCTCCACTTCTGCTGTGGGAGGTTTCGCGCAAGATGCAAATCCGAAGAGCAATAAGCTCGCAATCGAAGCAAGCGCAAACCATTTGAAAGTTTTCATATGCAGCCTCCAAGTAATAAACTAGTACCAATATCGGCAAAATTCCAATTTTACTATACGAACTTCGGCTAATTTCGTGTATTCTCGCTTTTATGATTCGCAGAACAGGACGCCTATTGTTGCGGGGACTGGTTCCTTTGACTATGGGAATTCTCGTAGCATTTTCCATCCCTCTGTTCCATTTCCAATTACCTCAGGGTGGCACTTACGAGTCACTCCTTTCCCACCGCCGTCCAATCGAGGCAAACCGTTCGCTCCTGTTGATTGAAGCCGAAACTTCGAACAACACGGAGCTCCTTACAAACGAGAGGGAATCCATCGCCGAAGCCCTATTGGTGCTTGCGGAAATGGAAGCCGCGTCCGCTGTCATTAACATACCATTGGAAGCACAAAACATCTCACGTGCAGATGCGGATTCCACCAACAAACATGTATCCTCTGCTTTTGATAAGGAATTTTCCCGTATTTCCAGTAATATCAGCACCCTTTTCGAAGCCATGCGGACAGGGTCGATCCGGCCTAAAGATACCAAAGCCTATGTTCAGGAAATCGTAGACTTGGTTGAAGAGGCAAAAATTCGGCTCTATTCACTTGCTAGCTCTACCGAACGTAGCCAAGATCTTTTTTTGGCCAGTTCTGCCGGGATATTCGGAAAATGCTATGCCGGGCTTCCCCTGACCGGCAATGCCGAAAATGAAAAAGATAAAAGACTCGGTCGTTTTACACTGCCCCGCATCACCGAACAAGCAGAAAAACCAGATACCTTTCCGGTAGGAACCGATCAATTAATAGTCCCAAACTTTACAATGCTGGAAGGATTCAAGGGAGCCGGTTTTACCGAATCAGATCCAGTACTCGGACTGGATGGTTCGACCCGCTCCGTCGCGCTTATACGGCGGAACAGCACGGGCTTTATTGGAAATGCCGCTTTTATCGCGTTACTGGATCGCTTGGGCTCGCCTCGACTATTTCTTGAACCTGGTAGCCTGACCCTCCTTGGCGCGGTTATCCCCGGAGCTACACTGACGGACATCAAAATTCCACTGGCAAAAAATGGTCAACTCCTTATCGAAGAAACAGAACAAACAGCCTTCCGTCGCCTCTCCTTCACATCCTTGGTCCGACATTACGAAACAGAACAAATCTTGTTCGCGGAACTTAAAAAATTGGAACGCGCAGGTTTTTTGATTATAAAAGGAAGTGCTCTCTCTCCCGTCGCATTGTATGAATACGCATCGGCATTACAGGAAGAATTGGCGGCCAATTACGGTGATGCCCAAAAACTTGCCGAGTGGCGGGATGTACGGGAGCGCTTCATTGCATCGTGCAAGGCGTTTCTTGAAAGCCCTGCAGAAAAAAACCTTATAGAGGGCTACGAAAATCTCCTGAAGTCAGAAAATACCGGTGAAGAAATTATAAAAAACATCAAAGCGATGCAGAAAAATGTCCGGGAATCCTTTGATCGCACCCGAACGGCGTATCAGCATTTTATCGATATCCGGAAGGACCTTCGTCGCGAATTGACCGCTTCCTTCTGCCTTATTAATCCATCACCGTACTCATCGATTCAGAGTGAGGCTCTTTTAGTAAATACCATCCTATCGGAACGCTTCATCTCGGTACTGCCAGTTAATAAAGTAAAAAATATAAGCCTTGGCCTGGCCGCCGCTACCGCGCTCGCACTTTTTATGCTCCCCGCTTCATTAGCGCTTTTAGCCGGTTTAGTGTTGGCAGGTGGATCTTATGCTCTGGCGGCAGTGACCCTGGTATTCAATGGCATTTGGGTTCACCCGTTTGTTCCAGTCCTCGTCGTGCTTATAGTGACCTTTTTTTCCGTTGTCCTGGCTTATGGAGGCATGCAGTTGGAAAGAAAAAGGATACGTGGGATTTTCGGACCCCGTCTTTCCAAAGCATATTTCAAACGGATCAAAAAGGCATCTCCTGAATGGACAGAGGGCATGGAAACAAGCGCCACAATGCTGGCAATCAGGGTAAAAGGCTTGTCAGCCTATGCAGGCACCCTGGACGCGCATGCCCAGGTCCACGCGTTTCGTCTGCTGGTTTCGCTAACGTCACCTTACCTGACCGATCGAGGCGGAATGCTGCTCTATGCTGAAGGTGAATCGATACTCGCTGTTTTTGGGGCACCCATCTCCTGCTTGGACCATGCCCAAAAAGCCTGCGAAGCCGCGATGGCCTTGGCGGCGTCGGGGAAAACCATAATTAAAAGAATCGCAGAACTGGCCGAAGCGCACAAAAATCCTCTTCCCGAAAGCATGGAAAAGCCTTTCACAATCAATGTGGGCTTGGATACGGGCATCTGCGTTTTAGGTTCTGCCGGTGTACCAGGTTCGAACGCGTATTCAGCCTTTGGCCACATGCCCGACCGCGCAAAAATGCTTGCCTTACTTGGAAACCGCTATGACAGTCCCATACTGATAACCGAAGCGACCCGAAACGCTTACGGTCCTTTGGGGAAGACTAAAAAACTCGATCGTCTGGTCAACTCCCAAACCAATGAGGAAGAATCTTTCTACGAGTTGCTTATTTCCTGATCCCCAAGCGGGCAATCGGTTTGGCCAGGGCCTTCAAACGCAGAACACTGCCACCTCCCACTTCGGGGAAAGCACGGTAACGTTCGCCGTCGTCACGAAAGGCTGAAGGTTTTTCGCCATAAAATGGCGATAATCGCAATTGGCTCCAATCAAGAACGGGGTCCTTCAGGCTCGTTTCGGGTTTGGCCGGGTCAAACTGAATGGTGGATTCGTGTACACCACGATCACCCATCGGTGCCTCGTCTGTAGATTGCAGATAGCGGATCGTACCCGCGACCCTATCTATGGACTGGATTACGGCGGAATGCACTGCAGCACCGTCTTCACCGCTGAATAGGATGACATCCCCAGGCTGCAAGTTACGTATCTGGTCCTTAATCTTGATGAATTCCTTGTTTGCGGCTTTGAAGTACCACGTCCCAAAATAAAGCGAGGCGACAGAGGCCTGGGGAGCACGCAGGGATTTTCTAAGCGTCCTGGCCAGATCAAGGCCGCCTTCCCTTGCTATAGATGAAAGTACGTGCCACACAAAACCTGAGCAGTCCATCCCCAAACGACCGATGGAATAGATATAATTATAAATATCTGAAGCCTCTATACCTTCTCCATGGGTAAGAATGAAGGGTCTGTGCGGCAACCCCGGATACGCGCCGGCCTTAATCCGGGCCAAATTGAACAGATCATTGGTGGTCGACCAGCTTTGTTCGCTCAAATCAAAAATGACAGCCTTTTCCTTTCCATCGGCCAAAGTTTCCACATAGTTCTTGAAATCATCGGATGCCAACAATCCATCAATTTCCGTCCATAAAATTTGAGGATCGGCCTTTCCGCCACCTTGCACCGATAACTCGCCGTTCGCAAGTTCGGCGCGTTCGTTGTTTTGGGCAAAGGGCATGCGAACGGTAAAAACCCGGCCATCGATGATATACGTCCTGAAACAATCCCGGTAAGCTTGTTCGATAACGCCCTCGACACCAGAGCCCCACTCCTCAACCAAGTCCGCATAGTCGGGATAATCATCCTCCGCCCTGGCAGAAGTCAGAATGAGCGTCGAAAGGATAAGGGAGAGACCGAATGAAAATCGTTTAAGGGTCAACATCATCCTATATATCGGCAGGTCTTTCTGCAGAATGCCTATAATTTTGCGGTAGCCTTAACCTGACGCTTGATTCCTGTACCTTCAACAGGATACCATGCATTCAATATGTACGCTGCCTTCCATGACGGCGCTCCAAGGAGAATGTAATGACCATGAATGCTGTCACGGATTACCTTTCCAAAACCAAGCCCGAAAATGTAGATACCGCATTGCTAGCATATCTCTGCAATTTACAGGAAACCGCCAAAGTCGCCCCGGAAATCGCCGCGTCCATCGTCAAGGAACTGGAAAACCAGCGCAAACGGGTAAAACTGATCGCAAGCGAAAATTACTGTTCCATGGCAGTCCAGCTGGCCATGGGCAATCTTTTAACCGATAAATACGCGGAAGGCATGCCGGATCATCGTTTTTATGCGGGCAATGAAAATGTAGATGCCATAGAATCCTTGGCTGCCAAGGAAGCCTGTGCCCTGTTCGGTGCCGAATACGCGAACGTGCAGCCCCACTGCGGTGCCGACGCCAATATCCTGGCTTATTGGGCTATCCTGACTACCCGCGTGGAAACCCCCATGCTGGAAAAATTCGGAGAAACGAATCTCTATAAAATTTCAGACGATCAATGGAAGATGATCAAAACCTCGTTGGGCAACCAAAAGCTACTTGGGCTTGATTACTATTCCGGGGGCCATCTGACCCACGGATACCGCTACAACCTTTCATCGCGCATGTTTGATGTACACAGTTATACGGTATCACGTGAAACCGGCTTGCTGGATTATGACGATATCGAACGCCAAGCCCTGGAAATCAAACCCCTTATCCTGCTGGCCGGATATTCTGCTTATCCACGTACCATCAACTTCCGTCGGATGCGCGCCATCGCCGACAAGATCGGCGCCGTATTCATGGTAGATATGGCACATTTTGCTGGCTTGGTCGCAGGGGGAGTTTTCACCGGCGACTTCAATCCCTTTCCTTTCGCCCACGTTGTCACTACCACAACACATAAAACCCTACGCGGACCACGGGCTGGCATGGTCCTATCCACTAAGGAATTCGCAGATTCCTTGGATAAAGGTTGTCCGCTCACCATGGGTGGGCCTTTACCTCACATCATCGCCGCGAAGGCGGTTGCCTTTCGTGAGGCATCCAGCCCGGCATTCAAGATCTACGCCTCCAAAATTGTCGAAAACTGCCGCACCCTCGCGACTACCTGCATAAAGAATGGTCTTGACGTACTTACAGGCGGAACGGATAACCACCTTATGCTGATCAATGTCCGATCCCTTGGCCTAAGTGGCCGTCAGGCTGAATCTGCCTTGCACGAGTGCGGAATAACGCTTAATCGCAACAGCCTTCCCTTCGATCCCAACGGCCCTTGGTATACTTCGGGATTACGGCTGGGCACCGCGGCAGTAACCAGTCTGGGCATGGGCAGCACTGATATGGAAGAATTGGGCGCCATCCTGGCGCTGGTTCTCAAAGGAACCAAACCGGTACCCGAGACCAAAGATCCAGGCAAGCTGAGCAAATCCAGATTTGCGGTCGATCCGGCCATCAAGACCCAAGCTTTGGAGAGGGTCGCAAAATTACTCGATCGGTATCCGGTATACCCAATGCTCGATCTGCCTTTGCTGAAAAAAGCTTTCGTCAAATAGTAGCGAGGCTTAGGCATGCAGGATTTCCTATTCGTCCTCTCAAAATTGGTGCGGCCATTTTTGGTCTCACCCTTGTTTATCTGCCTATTCTTCTCCCTAATTGCCTTGATGCTTTTGCCTGCAGAAAAAATACTTAAGCAAGTATTTAAATATATCGCACTCTTTTTTTGTGTCTCTGTCGCCATCCTGGCCATGCAGGCCACCACATCAGTCCTGGCGGGACTGTGGGAAGTACCACTGGGAACTTTGGAAATGTTGGATCTTGCAGGGGAGCCTTCGCAATACGACGCCATCGTCGTACTGGGTGGCTCCATAAACGCCGCCGCTTCCGATGATAAGGGACACATCCAGACCAACGACGCCAATGAAAGGATCATGGCTGCCGCCAGCCTGTACCTAGACGAGGTAGCACCGTTGATCCTCGTTTCCGGTGGCTCGGGTAATCCAGCCTGGCCGGACAAGAAAGAGGCCCCGCTGATGGCGGAGCTGTTGGAAACGATGGGTGTTCCCCGGAACGCCATCATTACCGAAAATGCTTCCAGAAATACCTATGAGAACGCAACGTTTTCGAAGCCCTTGCTGGAAAAGGCCGGCGCCAAACGGATAGTCCTGGTCACTTCAGCTTGGCACATACGTAGATCGGCAGCCATATTCCGCAAACAAGGCTATGATTTTGCACCTTTCCCGGTGGACTGCCTGAAGGAACCTTTCACTCCCTTCGCCGATCTCGTACCGGATGCCGGCGCGTTGGACAGATCCACACGGATACTCAGGGAAATTGTGGGAATTATTGCCTACAAGTTTCTTGGCAGACTCTAATCCCTTCTCATTCTACTTGGCCGTAGCGTTGGATCAAGTACTCGTACCTTCCGCGTAGAATCCCGTTTTTCTGGAAATTCCAGGGACCGTATCGAATGGGAGAGGAAAGTAGTGTAATCAACCGGATAGCCTCGTCCCGATCCAGCGCAGAACTGCCTTTCTTAAAATGGTAACGTGAGGCTGCCTCGATGCCAAAAGTACCCTTTCCCCATTCGGCATAGTTGAAATACAGCTCCAGAATACGATCCTTACCCAATATGACTTCCATTTCCAATGCGATGATGATTTCAAGATATTTACGCACATAGCTTTTTTCAGGCACCAAGAATATCGTGCGGGCGGTTTGCATCGTTATGGTGCTTCCACCATAAATAGGGGCCCCGAACTTTGCATTGAGCCTGAATGCATTTTTCAGCGCTGGCAATAGGATGCCATGGTGCTCAAAAAAATCACCGTCCTCCACGCGTACGGTCATAGTGCGTAGGATCTTGGGTATTTTAGGAAGGGGTTTATAAAGTGGGGTGGCTATTTTCCAGCCATAATCCAGTTTCCTGTATAGCATGAGAAGCGTTGCAGCGGGATTCACTGTTGTAAAAATGCCCAATAGCAACGCAGTAGAAAGGATAAAAACTACGTGTGCAAGCACCAAAGCCCGCATAAGGTTCAGCATCAGCCTGATCGGTACCGGTTTCCGGGTCAAAAAACGTCCACGCCTTCGATTGCGGGAAGATCCACTCCAATGTGCAGCCAGAATCCCGGGTATGGATGCTTTTATGGCCAAACTTGACGCGGAAGCGGCCGCGTACAGGCCCGCCTCGGTATCCAACAATTGCGGTGGTGATACATTTTTTTTATTCATGTCCGGTTTTCGTCTTATAATCGAGGCAATACACGCGAAGCGTCTATATGGATAGGCGAAAAACCAAACTTCGCGATCGCCCCCACTACGGCTTCCCTATCAAAGGGTTTGACGATATAGGCATCACAAAGGTCGCGGAAGGAGGTGGAAATGGCGGTAAAATCGGAGATCGCGCTGGCCATGACAACCCGGCAACCCTCTCCCACCAGAACACCCGCATCCTCTTCCATTCCCCGAATGGCACGCAAAACGGTCTGTCCATCTATTCCCGGCATCATGATATCCAGAAAAACTACGTCGTAAGATTCTGTTCCGATGGCGGAACGGAATTTATCGATCGCTTCCTGTCCCGATAAGGCAGTATCTACACGTCCATACAGCGCCAAGTAATGTTGCAGGATCATTATCGCAACCGGATCATCGTCGACTATAAGGATTCGCGGGATATGAGAATCAACAGCCTTCGATTCTGGCTGGATGAGTCTCGCCACAACATCTACAGGATAAAAGGGATCAAAAAGAATGAAGGATAATTCATCGCGAGTCGTTATCGATGCGAAGAGTATGCTCAATACGGCTCCACCGGAGGCATCCTTTTTTATTCTCCAGGCTATGCACGAACCTGCTTCCCTTACCGCATCAAAAACCGGCAAACTGGATAATTGATCTTCAGCCATGGCTGAGTCCACCAATTTTTCCAGGATATAAGGCTGCAACTTCTCAGAAACCGCAGCCTTCAGCTTGCCCATTTCTGTGGAATCCAAGGGAAACGCTATTTCCAGGGAAGGTTGTTCCTGATCTACACCCCCCGGTGTCGATTCTTCAGAGTTGGCATGACCGGCGCGTTCCAAATTCGCAAGAACTTCATTGTAACTTTCACTGTCCTCTTCCAGCGTATCCGAACCGAGACTGAGGGCTGAGCGTGCAAAATCCGTGGCTTCCAGCATGCGGTTGGTAGATATCGCATCTGGCATGGCCTTCCCGGAACGGTAACGATCCAGTAAAGATTCCAATCCGTGGGCTACCCGTCCAAGTATGTCATAGCCAGCCATGGAAAATGCACTTTTAAGATTATGCGTATCGCGGAATAATCCATGCACCAAGGTGCGCCAATCGCCGTTGTTGACCAATGCCCTTTCAAAAGCCAAAAGGCGATTTTCCAACTCGTCCAGACGATCGAGCAGTATTCCCTCGGTTTCAGATAATTCCCGCATGACAGCCTTTTTCAGGTTAGACCGGCTTTGGCCAACGCAGAATCCATTTTTTCTTTGGTAAAGGGCTTTACTATGTATGCATTTGCACCGATTCGGGTGCAACGCTCAATCACCTCTGGTGAATCGAGGCTACTCAGCATGATCACCGGAGTGTTTTTTCGTGGCGATGAACGTCTGATCCAGGTTAGAAACTCAAACCCGTTCATATTCGGCATCTCGATGTCCGAAACTACAAGGTCGTAGCTGTTCTTTTCAAACAAGGCTTTGGCTTCCAGACCATCTTTCGCCAATTCTACATCAAAATGGAAAAAGAATAGAAAAGCTTTGATTGCGTTGCGGTTCTGTTCCATATCGTCGGCGACGAGGGCACGTTTCTTTTCGGCCATACGACCTCCTTCAGTAATAAGTAATATTACTCCAAAAAGCCAAAAACGCAAAGTACCGTTAAAAACTTTTTGATACCAGAACCACTACGCTTCTACCGCGCACAAGATACTCATTCTGAAGCGGCAGGACATCCTCGGCACCATGAACCATAATATCGCGGGGTGATTCCAGGGCCGTATCTATCGCTCGGCACCATATTCGGCCTTCTGCAGGAGCGGCGAGAGCGAACGGGATGTGATTCGGCTCCGCATTGAACATAATGAAGAAGTCGCTGTCATCCCGGTCGGCGAAGGTATCCGCTTTGGAACCATCCAGCCTGAACGCCAAACGGTGTCCTGAGCGGGACCAATCGGGGCTGCTTCCCTTTTCATCGTACCAGGTGATGTCGGGCAAGGCATTATAATTACCGTCATGGCCTGTATAGAATTCAGGTCGCATGAAAGCTGGATGCCTTAAACGGAAGGCTATCATCTCCCGAATAAAACGTATGAGATCGGCTTCCTTCTGTAGAAGCCCCCAATCGAACCAGGATAATTCATTATCCTGGCAATATGCATTATTATTCCCTTTTTGGGTCCGGCGAAATTCGTCTCCACCCAAAAACATGGGAGTACCCAAAGATAGAAGGAGGGTTGCCATGTAATTCTTTATCTGTCGTTCCCTGATTGCCTCTATATGCGGATTGACTACAGGTCCTTCAAAACCGTAATTGCAACTCCAATTTCCGTCATGGCCATCCCTATTTTCCTCGCCATTCTCCTCATTGTGCTTTTCGTTGTAACTCACCAGATCGTTTAGGGTAAATCCATCATGGCTGGTAAGGAAATTGATGGAATGAAAGGGTTTTCTGCCATCCCGTAGGTACAGGTCTGAACTACCGGATAGGCGTGTGGCAAAATTCCTGGTTTCATTCGGGTCTCCACGCCAGAATTTACGTACATCATCCCGGTAGCGGTCGTTCCATTCCGCCCACCGGCCACCGGGGAACCATCCCACCTGGTACGCACCACCAGCGTCCCAGGCCTCGGCGATTATCTTGGTATTCCGCAATACCGGATCCTCCGCGATTCGTTCAAGCATGGGCGGATTTTCCATCAACCTACCTTGTTGGTCGCGACCCAATATCGAGCCCAGATCAAAGCGGAAACCGTCCACGTGCATCTCAACTACCCAATAGCGCAGACAAT
>Ga0172379_10001341_pt1 | contig 49838 bp, 46 predicted proteins | sample GrowelOW334metaG_FD_119756 | JGI IMG/M metagenome (GOLD analysis project Ga0172379, IMG submission 119756) | Groundwater microbial communities from an aquifer near a municipal landfill in Southern Ontario, Canada - Groundwater well OW334 metaG | ecosystem: Environmental > Aquatic > Deep... | reverse complement strand
ACTTTTTACAGATTTTATTTTGCATATATAAAAAATTAGCAGATAAAACAGTTACCTACTAATGTTTCATGGTGTTTTAGCCACCCCTTTTATTTAATTATGCCTAATTTTCATTTAATTTTCTTGGCGTGATCTGCATATTTTTTTCAAATATTCGGGATCATACTCTTCATGGTTTGGGGATAGAGTTGTTGGACAAAATGCGTCCCAAACGATTTTCTTCTGATCGTTGTAGATTCTTAAAGACGACCATATTCCCGACTTCATTTGTTCTGCTTTTTTGATAAGTTCATCCAGATTTTTTGATCGCCCTTTGTCATTGGGGAAGTCCTGGTATGGGCCATCAGATATTAAGACATGCTCATCTTTTTCTGGCACATGATTATATGTCCAGATGCCATTGATTCCATCAAATTCTTTCATAATTTCAGATTTTATTTTATGTGAATTTATATATTTCTTTTTAAAAGTCAATGTTAATTTCTTAGCTTGGAGGGGGTTTTTCTGTGTTCTTTGGTATTGCTTATGCGCTTTGCACATTCATACTTTCTTTGGCATTGCCCCAAAGAAAGTATGCAAAGAAAAGTCTAGTCGACATCAAACCTCGCCGTCTCATTTCTTTTGCCCTTGAAATTGTGTTTAACATAGAAGTCTGGTGCAGTCCATATTCCGCTCAGGGATCAGACCCTTCGCTACGTTGTTGCTTGTTGTTCGTGTACATGGTGGCTTCAAACAAGAGTGATGTCGACAATGGTATAAATTAGAATCCTGCGGATTCGCTTCGAAAGATTTTTTGGTTGGTTTGTGAATTTTCATTTTCTTTCATTCCAAATTGCATTTTTATTTCAATTTCTTATAGAGGCTTTTTGGACAATACACTGCACCGCTTTGGAAATCATAAACTTCTACACTGCGTTTGAAATTTATGTTTCCGCAGACGGCCAGTATTGCTCTCGCATCCCAAAGAATTGCGTTTCACTTATTCTTTGGGCGGTCGAGCGATTCTCTTTTAGCTCTTTTTTTATTTTTGATGAAAAAATTGATTGGAGGAAATTTCAAGATGAACAAAACAAACGCCGAATTGGCTCAGTATCTTACAGATTTTTTTGCTAACTATCAGGCATCAGATGGTGTAGATGTAGTGATCTGTCCGCAGATGTTGGGGATCGCGACTGCTATGGGTGTCTTGCCCAAGGATGGGGTAATGCTCGGTGCGCAGACGATGCATCCAGAAAATAGTGGTGCGTTTACGGGAGAAACTTCTCCGGTTTTGCTCAAAGAATGTGGCTGTGAATATGTGATCTTGGGGCATAGTGAAAGAAGAACTTTGTTTCATGAAAGTAATGAGATCGTCAATAAAAAAATGACTAGTGCGCTTGCTCATGGTTTGAGACCTATCTTGTGTGTAGGTGAGACCTTGGAACAAAGAGAACAAGGCAAGGCTATCGAAGTAGTCGAAACTCAGCTCAATGCGTGTCTTGCAGATCTAGATGCGAGCAAAGTAGATGTAGCCTACGAACCGGTCTGGTCTATCGGTACAGGGAAAATCCCTAGCAAGGAAGATATTTTGGAAATGCATGCACTGATCAGAAGAGTGGTCAAGAATAACGAATCAAGAATCTTGTACGGAGGAAGTAGTAATGATCAAAATGCCGCAGAACTTATCCAGATCCCCGAGGTCAATGGATTTCTCGTGGGAGGCGCAAGTCTCGACCCAACGAAGTTTCTCAAAATGATAGATATCATGGCTCATGCGTAATCGCAGAGGCCTTTTTTATTTTGTAAATTATTTGTAGTATGGCAATCAAAGTAGCAATCAATGGATTTGGAAGAATCGGTAGACAGGTGTATAAGGCGCTTTTGGACACTAAAATGCTCGATGGAGCGGTAGAGGTAGTGGCGGTCAATGACCTTGTCCCTGCCGACAACATCGCATATTTATTGAAATACGATACGGTGCATGGTAGGACTACAGAAGAAGTCAAAGCACTTGATGAAACTACTATTCAAGTAGGTACTCATCAGTTTAAGGTACTTGCCCTCAAAGCGAGACCAGAAGAATTGCCATGGAAAGATCTCGGTATCGATCTCGTGATCGAATCTACTGGACTTCGAACTAAGAAGCCTGATGCAGAAGGACACCTCACTGCAGGTGCCAAAAAAGTGCTTATCACTGCGCCAAGTGACGCTGATGTCAAAACGATCGTGATGGGAGTCAATGACGCTGAATACGCTGGCGAAGCTATCGTATCCAATGCAAGTTGTACGACCAACTGTCTCGCTCCGCTAGTGCATGTCTTGCTCAAAGAAGGCATCGGTATGGACGAAGGATTGATGACAACGTGTCATTCTTATACAGGGACACAACCATTGGTAGATGGACCAAGTAAAAAAGCATTTCGTGATGGAAGAGCGGGAGCGATGAATATCATCCCTGCAAGTACTGGCGCTGCAAAAGCGGTAGGATTGGTACTTCCTGCAACAAAAGGAAAGCTGACGGGTATGGCGTTTAGAGTACCTACTCCGGATGTTTCTGTCGTGGATTTGACCTTTAGGACTGCGAGAGATACCAATCTCGAAGAGATCAATGCACTCTTTAAGAAAGCAAGTGAAACCTATCTCAAAGATATTTTGTGATACACAGAAGATCCTGTCGTATCTAGTGATTTCATTCATGATCCGAGATCAAGTATCTATGATAGCAAGGCGTGTATCGAGCTCAATTCTAGATTTTTCAAGCTCGTATCTCGATATGATAATGAATGGGGATATAGTTGTAGAGTAGTGGATTTATTGAAATTGATGATCAAATAAATTTTACTTTTTCATCTTTCCATTATGTACCAATTAGATAAAGAAAAATTTATCACTAAATCATATACCAATATCCCGTATATTGAAAATAAGAAAGTACTGTTGAGGACCTGCCTCAATGTCATCACCGATAGCGAAGGGAATATGACTGACGCGACGAGATATCATGAATCATTCCCTGCTATCAAAGCGCTTGCTGAGCAAGCAAAAATGCTTTTGATCACTGCCCATCTGGGGAGGCCAAAGCACAATGAAGCACAATATAGTTTTGCCAAAATAGCACAAAAGCTCGCCACTGATCTGTGAAAACAAGTTAATTTCGTGACGGATCTCGCTGACCTTGAAGGTATCTCAGAGTGAATTTATTTTCTAGAAAATATCAGATTTTTTTCTGGGGAGGATAGTAAAGAGCAGGTCAATAGGGATCAATTGGCTCATGTCTTGGTGAAGTCTTGTGATGTTTTTGTCAACGATGCTTTTGCTGACTATCGCGAATCTGTCTCTACTTATGATGTAGCAAAGCTCTTGCCGAGCTATATCGGTCCGGTATTTGCCAGAGAAGTCTTGGAGCTTAGCAAGCTTGCCGATCCAGAAAGACCATTTGTAGCGGTGCTATGATGAGCAAAACTTTCTGAAAAGCTGGATTCATTATTGGCTTTGCTTAAGGTGGCGGATAAGGTGTTGGTAGGATGAGCGATGATTTATACTTTGTTGAAAGCTAAGGGTATCAGTGTCGGTGATTCCTTGGTAGAAGATGATAAACTGGATGTGGCCAAAGAAATCATCAATCAGTATTGAGACACTTTGGTGCTGCTGGATGATCACATGATTGTGAAGGAATTTAAAGACCCTGCACTTGTGTGATATGAGTATACTCCAGATCATCATGTCCCTGAAGGGCGAAAGGCAATAGATATCTGACCGAAGGCGATAGCGAGATTTGTTCAGGAGCTTACTCAAGCAAAAACGATTGTATGGAATTGACCTATGGGGGTCTTTGAATGGGAAACATCTGCTCATGGTACTCAGCACATAGGAAAGGCAATAGCTGAAAATATTTTAGCATATACACTTGTATGAGGCGGTGATTCTATCGCTGCGATCAATAGTTTATGACTGAGTGGATTTAATCATATCTCTACGGGTGGAGGAGCGATGTTGAGTTATCTCGCCTATGAAAGCTTCCCGACATTGGATGTTATTTTAAAATAGATAATTCGGATCTATTTTTGAAGAAATTAGGAGAAATTTATTATATGAAATAATAAATGAATAAAATCATTAGACAACCAAAAGAATTAGAAGAGAGACTTAAACAACAAATTGAATTATTGGATTTGGCTTGTGATAATTTTGATAATGGAAAGGAAATCGCTTGATTAACGATAGCGACAATAATCAGAATACTTGTTCATGATACAGAAAAATCAAACTCACTTTTAAAACAACTCTCTTTAAAAGATATTAATTTTTTTAATACTGCTCGACCATTGAAAAATTATCAAAACAATATATATCTTGGTTTGATAATTAAATTTATTGGTACACTAAATGATAAAGTAAAGGACCCTGTGCTGTATAAGCCAACTTTTACCTCCGATTTTCATTATAATCTTGTCGATAAAACTTGGATATCTTTTAATGATTGGCGAGAAATGATAATATTCAGCAGTCCAAATTGAGCGAAGTTATCAAGAAAACAATTGGTTTTATATCTATCGAATCAAGAAGGAGGTGCGCATATCGATCCAAAAATAGATAAGGATTATGATGTGTTTAGACATCATTTTTCAGGTTGAATGCTGATTATTCAAGCTAAGCATGGGAAAATAAATTTTGATAATATTCCAGTTTTTCCGTCAGTTAGACAAATCGCTTTCGAATTTAAAGAAACATTAAAAAATGCGAAAATAATATAGTAGATACAATAGTTTATTTTATCCTTTATTATATATGCGTATGAAAAAACACAATTTTAATCCTGGGCCATCTATCTTACCAAGAGTGGCTATCGAAAACACAGCAAAGGCGATTTTGGATTTTGAAGGGACAGGATTGTCACTTTTGGAATTCTCTCACAGAAGCAAGGAATTTGAAGCAGTAGAACAAGAAGCTGAGGCACTTTTCAAGGAATTGTTACATATCCCAGAAGGATACAAGGTCTTGTTTCTCGGTGGAGGAGCAAGCACCCAATTTACTATGGTTCCTTACAATCTTTTGGAGAAAAAGGCAGCCTATTTGGAGACTGGCGCATGGGCACAAAAGGCAGCTAAGGAAGCAAAATTGTTTGGTGAAGTAGAAATTGTGGCTAGTTCAGCTGACAAAAACTTTAACTACATCCCACAAGGATATACTATCCCTACGGATGCGGATTATTTTCACATCACGACCAACAATACTATCTTTGGAACAGAGATCAAAGAAGATATTTCTAGTCCTATTCCTTTGATCGCAGATATGTCATCAGACATCATGTCTAGACCCGTAGATGTCAGTAAATATGTTCTCATCTATGGTGGAGCGCAGAAAAATGTCGGTCCTGCTGGGGTGACTTTTGTCATCGTCAAGGAAGATATTCTCGGAAAATTTGAAAGAAAGATCCCTACAATGCTTGATTATCGCACACACATCAAAGAAAGTTCATTATATAATACACCTCCATGTGTTGCTATCTACACATTGAGAGAAACATTGAAATGGCTCAAAGGTATCGGTGGAGTAGAAGCTATCCAAAAGATCAATCAAGAAAAAGCTGACTTGCTTTATAATGCAATCGACAATAGCAAGATGTTCGTCGGTACTGCAGAAAAAGACTCTAAATCACTTATGAATATTTGTTTTGTCCTCAAGGATGAATACAAGGATCTCGAAGAAGAATTTGCAAAATTTGCTGCTGAAAAAGGTATGGTAGGGATCAAGGGACATAGATCAGTCGGTGGATTTAGAGCATCATTGTACAATGCGATGCCTATCGAAAGTGTCCAAGCATTGGTTGATTGTATGAAAGAATTTGAAGCTGCTCACTAAATCCCCCTGTCCTTCGGACCTCCCCCTTTGGAAAAAAGGGGGACAACATACTTTATTCTTTAAATTTAGCATTATGACCAAAATACTTATCGCTACTGAGAAGCCTTTTTCAAAGGATGCAGTAGAACAAATGAAAACCTTGGCTGCAGAAAACTCTTTTGAGGTAGTCTTGCTAGAAAAATACACAGACAAAGCGCAATTTCTCGATGCCGTGAAAGACGTAGAATGCTTGATCATCAGAAGTGACATCGTCGATCAAACGGTTCTGGATGCTGCTCAGAATCTTAAAATCGTTGTCCGTGCAGGTGCTGGCTATGACAATGTAGATCTCGCAACCGCAAAGGCAAAGGGAGTCGTCGTAATGAATACTCCAGGGCAAAATTCCAACGCCGTAGCCGAACTCGCTATCGGGATGATGATCTACAAGGCAAGAGCATTGTTTAGTGGAAAGTCTGGTTCAGAACTCAAGGGTAAAAAGCTAGGACTCCATGCCTATGGAAATGTTGCCAGAGCTGTTGCTACTCTCGCAAAGGGATTTGCTATGGATATCTATGCTTATGATCCTTTTGCAAGCAAAGAAAATATCGAAAAAGATGGTGTTCACTATGTGGAAAAGCTCGAAGATCTTTATGCAAGTTGTGATTATGTTTCTCTCCATATCCCTGCGACTGCAGAGACCAAGGGATCTATCAATTATGCACTTCTGGCTTCCCTACCAAAGAATGCGACACTCGTCAATACAGCAAGAAAAGAAGTCATCAATGAAGCTGATTTGCTCAAGATCTTTGCCGAGAGAGCTGACTTCTCGTATGTCTCTGATATTGCACCTGATTGTGCTGCGGAGATCGCAGAGAAATATCCAGAAAGATTCTTTTTCACTCCCAAAAAGATGGGTGCTGAAACAGCTGAAGCAAATGCAAATGCTGGTTTGGCTGCGGTCAGACAGATCGCAAATTTCATCAGCAAGGGTGATGTGACGTTTCAAGTAAATAAGTAAATACATGATATTTGATTTCCTTAAAAATTGGCGTACTCCGCCAATTTTTTTGATTGTTTTCATTTTATGAATACCTTGCTTTTTTTGAGGGATTTTATATAAACAATTTTCGTGAAAGTAATAATTTTATCCGTAGCAAAATATATGAAAAAAGGAATCTGATTCTTTGTTGTGTTTGTGCTTTTGGTGACTGTGCTTATGCAATTTTTCAAAGACAAAACCGTCGTTGGCGATGTCATACAAGTAGTTCGTGAAACCAAAACAGTTTCATTGAATGATTTTCTCAAATCCTACAATAAGGGTGCGTTTACCAAAATTGCCCTGGAAGATGAGACTAATCTCAAGGGATATCAATTTATCGAAACAGGAGCTACTACTTCTTTGATGTCGTTGAATAAAAAATTGGTAGAAACATACTACAATCTCTTTGAGACCAAAAAACCTATCGGTACATCGCTCAAAGATCTTGGTATCTGATTTACCGGGGCTACAATAGTGGATGTGCAGTTCACAGAAAAATCATTTATGACGACTATGATAGAACAGGTCGGACCATTACTTCTCGTCCTAGTAGTCTTATTCTTTGCTATGAAATTTTTGTTGCCCAAGGGGGGCTGATTACCGTTTTCTATCAAGGCGTGAAAACTCAATTCAAACAAGACCATCAAAACCAGATTTGCTGATATTGCGGGCATGGAAGAAGTAAAGATGGAATTGTCAGAAATCGTAGATTATCTCAAACATCCTGACAAATATCATAAAGTCTGAGCGAGACATCCCAAGGGAGTATTGCTCTATGGAGAACCTGGTTCTGGAAAGACCTTGTTGGCAAGAGCGGTGGCTGGTGAATCTGACGTGCCTTTCTTTTCTGTTTCTGGTTCTGAGTTTATGGAAATGCTCGTGGGTATGTGAGCGGCCAAGGTGAGAGAATTGTTTGGTAAGGCAAAAGCCGTAGGGAGAGCTATCATTTTCATCGATGAGATCGATGCTATCGGTAAAAAAAGAGGAGTCTGATATACGGGTGGACATCAAGAACAAGAACAAACCTTGAATCAGATTTTGACGGAGATGGATGGATTTGATAACAAAACGAATATCATCGTCATCGCTGCTACCAATAGGCCTGACATCTTGGATCCTGCGCTCATGAGAGCGGGAAGATTTGATAGAAAGGTGATGGTGAGCAGACCTACCTATGAAGAAAGAGTGTTGATTTTCAATTATTATCTCAAAGATAAAAAAGTCGATCCCAATGTGAATATTGAATCTTTGGGAAAAAGAACGAGCGGATTGGTCGGTGCAGATATAGAAAATATCGTCAATGAAGCATCACTACAAGTAGCTAAGGCCAACAGATTGATATTGTTGACTGCCGACTTTGAATATGCATTGGAAAAGGTCGTCATGTGACCTGAAAAAAAAGTTAAATCTCTCAGAGAGCAAGAAAAAAATATTATTGCATTTCACGAACTTGGTCATGCAGTCACTTCTTACTTTTTACCTAATGCTGATCCGGTAGAAAAGATTTCTATCGTGCGTAGAGGACAGGCTTTATGAGTGACATGGATGATGCCTAGCGAAGATAGTCATTTGTATTCTAGAGCAAAATTCCTTGATGAAGTCGTATCTCTTCTTGGCGGAAGAGCATCAGAAGAAGTGTTCTTTGGAGAAAATGAAATCACTACGGGCGCGTCAAATGATTTTGAAAAGGCGACAGAAATTATTACCAATATGATCGTAAAATATGGTATGGACAAGGAAATCTGACCTATCTTGTACTCCGATAAATCCAATGATGAATACAAAATGTATAAAACATACAGTGAAAAAACTGCTGAATTGATAGATAAAAAAATCAAAGACTATCTTATGGATTGTTATCAGAAATCAAAAGATTTGGTAAAGAAAAATAAAAATTTGATTACCCAAATGTCCAAGGTCTTGCTCGAAAAAGAATATCTCACCAAGGAAGAATTTATCGCTATGATGGAAGATATTAGCAAGGTAGATGGATTTATGAAAGAGATCGCAGAAAATAAAAAATTGCTTACCAAAGAGATATTGAAATCGGAGAAAAAAAAGAAGTAGAATGGATAACGGATAACGCACTTCATTTGCCGTTCACCGTTTGCCATTTACCGTACATCATGTAGTTCTTTATTTATAATATTTGTATTTATGGAAAAGGTATATGTATTGGATCGGTATACGAGTAAAAATCTTGAAATAGAATCTGTGGATCCTGAATCTTTTGCCAAACTCAAGGTAGGAGATAAGATCGTGTATAGTGCTCAGGATCAGACGGGAGTCAATAAATTATCTGCTGGTACTTATATCGGACATTCTATCGTTACTGATAGAAAAGGATCATTTGATAGAATCATGGAATGAGAAGAAAAAGAGTTTTTTAACGAACAACAAGAAATTGCCCTGGAGATTTTTCCTATGTTCAAAAAACTTTTCAAAAAATATTTTGCTGACTCTATTCCTGTCACAGCCAGATATCATATTTTCTCAGATCAGATTTATTTCTATTTCTATTCTGAGGAGAGATATGTGTTTTCTGAATTTGTAAAAGAACTTAGAGAATTGCTTGGGAAAAATATCTTTTTGTTCCAAGTCGGAGCGAGAGATATGGTAAGGATGTCGCCAGGTGCTGACTGCATCGTCGGTTGCAACAATATTAGTTTGTGTTGTAAAAGTAGCAGACCACTTCCAAGTGTGGAAATAGAAAATCTTATCATCCAAAATCTTGAGTGAAGAGATATTGAAAAATTGAAGTGAAGATGTGGTAAATTGAAGTGCTGTCTTGTGCATGAATTGGAATTGTATCTCGATGAAAGTAAGAAGTTTCCACAAAAAGGTACTGTTGTAGAATCCAAAACTGATGCAAATCTTTGTGGTATCACTGCGTCATTTAATATCATGAACAATGAAGTGACTGTCAGAACAGAGGCTGGGTTTTCTTTCAGACTTCCTCTTGATCAGCTTAAATTATCTGCCAAGAAATTGAAGATAGTACATAAAGATGAATTGCCTCCTGAGGTTATTAAACAAAAAGATAAGATTTCTGGATAGATTGCAAATATTTTTACATGGTTATGTATTGCTCATGTTGAAGTTTGGTGTTTCTTTGTGGATTATATTAACAATTGCTTTGTTTGCTTTTCCTATCGGATGGCTAGCATTTTTTCTTTTCAAGAAGATTTTTAAGAGTAGCGGCACCCTGCTAACCAAAATATATAACATCGGTGCTTTGTATAAAATGAAAAACAAAATGCTCGAACAATGAGCTATCGATATGGAAGATGAAAAAAGCAGTATCAATCAGAAACCTCTTTCTGACAAACATATGCCTTTGTTTTCTGCAGATGAACTTTTTGCTTGATCTCATAAATGAGACAAAGAGTGAAATGTAAAGAAGAAGAAACATCTTGAAAAAATCATCTATGAAGCATTGGTGCTGAGAAAAGAAGGAAAATTGGAAGAGTACGAGAAGAAAGTGATCGAATGACTTGCTATTCAGCCAAACGACAAAGATCTTAATAAGTTGTTGGCGGATTTTTATTTCAGTATCGGTAATCATAAAAAAGCGCTTTCTTTACTCAAAAGAATCATCGAAAATGATCCGCATGATCACAAGGCTATCTGGCAGATCGGAGAAATATATTTGATCACAGGGGATTTTGAGACTGCTGAATTGCTTATCGAAAAAGCTATCGCTATCAATCCTTCCAATCCAAAATATTATATGAGTATCGTAGAACTTCTCTACAATACCGAAAGAAAAAGAGAGGCTGTCGATGTCATGGAGAAAGTCGTCAAACTCAGACCGACTGTGCCTTCTTATTTACTTACCTTGGCTGATCTCTACAATGAACTTGGTGATGTAGACAATGCAAAGAAAAATTATTTCAGAGTACTAGAATACGAACCGTCCAATGAAAAAGCGAAGAAAAAGTTGAAGCATTTGTCGGCGATATAAAAAGTAAAACGGACAACGGTTAACGTGTCACGTACGCCGTTTGCCATTTACCGTTAAACATGCATTGGATGATCAAAAAATATTACGATTTGTTGAGCGAATGTATTGCTATCAAGAGTATTTCTCCTGGTAATAATTTTCCTCAAGAGATGAATGTATGCGCAGATTGGTTTTCGGATTTGTTTGAAAAACATGGTGTAGATGCTCAAATAGTTCATGGTTTTGGTAATCCTATCGTCCTTGCAAAATATACTGTGGATCCCGAATTACCTACCTGTCTAATCTATGGACACTATGATGTGCAGTCCGCAGATATCTCTGAATGACCCCGAAGTCTCGAGGGCGGGTGGACTCACGATCCCTTTCAGATGACCTCAGACGAAGAGAAAATCTATGGAAGGTGAGTAGCCGATGATAAGGGTCAGATTCTTATCTATGTGTTGACGGTTTTGGAACTCATCAAGAAAAAGCAATTGTGATATAATGTTATTTTTATGCTCGAATGAGACGAGGAGACAGGATCTCTTCAATTGGAGCATTTTCTCAAAGAATATGCAGACATTTTGAAATCAGATTTTGCGCTTATTTCAGATTCTGTTATCGTAAATGATACCCCATGTATCGATGCGTGATATAGAGGTGCATGTAATGTACAATTGATACTCAAAACAGCAAATACAGACGTACATTCATGAGCGTATGGCGGGGTAGTGCCAAATGCTATTCACGAAGCGAATAAATTGTTGAGTAAATTGTTTGATCTCAATAACCGCGTCACGGTGCCGTATTTTTATTACAATGTCGAAGATATTCATGCTGATATTCTCGTCAAAAATAGAAGAATGAAAGTCGACGCAGAAAAAATCATGGCAGATTTTGGATTTAAAACTATTCTCAAAGATAAAGAATACGACCATCGAACTCAGGTCGGACTTATGCCGACGATTCAGGTGACGGGCATTCATAGCGGACATATACATCCATGATTTAAAAATGCTATCCCTTGTACTGCAACCATCAATCTCAATTTTAGACTGGTAAAAAATCAACATATCGATGATGTGATAAAGTCATTTGATGAGCGAGTCAAAGCCAATCTTCCTGAATATGTGGAGTATACATATAGCGTCCACAATCAGGCCGCTCCGAGCAAAGTTGCACTTACGAGCAAATATCATAAAAAAGCAGAAAAAATTTTGCAGGCTTTATGGAATAAGGAAGTATATTATAAATACGCATGAGGGACATTGCCGATTGTGAATTTATTCACTGATATACTTGATACGGAAGTGGTTATGGTGCCTTTGGCGAATGAAGACTGCAATCCTCATGGGGTCAATGAAAATATGGATATTGCTTTGATCGAAAAATGATTTGATTTTGCACACGATTTCCTAAGAAAGTAATACGGTAAACGGATAATGGGAAACGTGCTACGTGTATCGTTCAACGTTTTACGTATATGGATGATTAGCTCAGTTTTCCAGCCTTGCTGGACAAGGTCCGAGTGTTCCCTTGACCCCGACGTATCGGGGCAGGCGTTGGAGAGGTTATAGGTTTGATAAAATATTATGGATGATTAGCTCAGTTTGGTAGAGCGCTCCCTTGACGTGGGAGAGGTCACAGGTTCGACTCCTGTATCATCCACCATCTTATAAGATTTTAATTTATCATATATAAGGTCATGAAAGCAGTACTTGTAGTAGCAGGTTTTGGTACGAGAATGTTACCAATTACCAAATCTATTCCCAAGGAAATGCTTCCTGTCGGCGACAAGCCTGTCATTCAATATGCGGTAGAATCGCTTGTTGATGCATGAATCAAAGATATTATTATGATCACTTCACAACAAAAAAAAGCTCTTGAAGACTATTTTGACAAGAACTATGAGCTGGAAGATATCTTACAGAAAAAATGAAAAACTGATCTTTTGGCGCTCATCAATAAACCCAAAGAGATGGCAAACTATACGTTTGTAAAACAAGTCCAGATGCTTTGAACTGCGCATGCAGTCTTGCAAGTTGAGCCACGAATTGATGATTATTTTATGGTAATATTTGGTGATGCTATTTATCCTCCTACCTTATTTACGGAGATGATGGCAAATTTTGCAAAAAATAAAAAACCTTTGATTTGCGTACATGAAGTACCAAGAGAAGAGGTGTATAGATATGGTGTAGTCAAACTTGATGGAGAAAAAATGCTAGAAATCGTCGAACAGCCAAAGGTAGAGGATGCTCCATCCAACCTTGTTTGTAATGGTGTTTATCTTCTTCCCAAATCAGTATTTCCTATTTTGCGTGATCTTCCTATCGATGAGAAGAGAGGAGAATATTTGCTTCCTCACGCGCTCAATGTATTGATGAAAGATATGGACGTATTGGCGTTCAAAACAGAACCGTTTTGGGATATCGGAAGCGTAGATCTCTGGATGAAAGCTAATGCAAAAATATATCAGGATGGAAAATTGTTTGAGTAATTTCTAGGTTTTTTGTATTTGTTATATTATACATATTTCCTATAACAAGTCAAGCTCTTTGCAAGCCTTAGAAATTTGTGGTGTGGAAATGTGGAAAATATGTTGAAAAGCTAGGTCAGACCTAGTTTTTTTTAAATTCACTTGAAATGAAAAAGGGAAACGATAAACAGTGGAATATAAAGAACTAAATTTTACGTCTGTCATTGCGAGGAGTATAACGACGTGGCAATCTAGACGTGAATTATAATATAGATTGCCACACTTCGTTCGCAATGACTCCGCAAGTCACTTCGTTCGCAATGACTGTGTGTTCACTTCATTCGCAATGACTTCGCAGTTTCTTAGTGTTGGGGTAGGCGCTACACAACCGTTCACTTTTAATTGTTCACTGTTAACTATTATGATTAGTCTTGAAGATATCAAATTACCTCCGCACAATCTGGATGCCGAAAAGGGTGTAATTTGTGGTGTGTTGATGGATAATGAGCTCTTGTATGTCTGTGATGGCATCAATCTTGCTCCTGAAGATTTTTATAATAAAGAACATTTCTTTATCTTCAAAGCGATTAAGGATTTGTGGAGTGCACGCAAGACGATAGATGTGCTTACGGTAGCTGATCAATTGGGCAAAGACGATAAGCTGGATGTGATTGGCGGGATGGACTATCTCTACGAGATTTCTAGTTTTCTCTTGAGTTTCACGGGTGCAGATGAGTATGCAAAGATCGTCAAAGAAAAATCAATCCTGAGAAATGTGCTCAAGACGTGTCAGAAAATCATAGGCGATGTCTACGATCAGAAAGATACTTTTGAAGTATTGCAGACTATTGAAAAGAGAATTTTTGATTTAACACAAAATAATCTCTCTGAAACTGTTCATAGTATCAAGGAAATATTGGATAGAAGAGTAGAAGATTATATGGATATGGTCGACAATCCAGAGAAACTTGCTAATGCAAAAATACATAGTGGATATGCATGATTGGATGAATTTCTTGGATGATTTAAGCCTGGAGAATTGATTATTCTCGCTGCCCGTCCGAGTATGGGAAAGACCGCTTTTGCTATCAATATCTTGGAAAAAATCGCCGTACAACAAAAGAAATCTGTTGCTATGTTTTCTCTAGAAATGGGATCTGAACAGATCGTAGATAGAATATTGTCTATGGTGGCTCATATTCCTATGAATAAAATAAGCAAATGAAATCTGGATTCTGAGGATTTTTCTAATATGGGTGAGGCAATGGAATCGCTTTCCAGCACCAAGATTTTTATCGACGATAAATGATCGACTACTATCCCTCAGCTCAAATCAAAAATCAGAAGACTCAAAATCAAAGAATCTTTGGATTTGGTGATTATCGATTACCTCCAGTTGATGAGCGGAACTTCTACATGATATACAGGAAATAGAGTACAAGAAATCGGTGAGATTTCTAGAGGACTTAAAGAACTTGCCAGAGAATTGGAAATCCCTATCATAGCGTTATCGCAGTTGTCTCGTGAAGTGGAAAAGAGAGTAGACAAAAAACCTCAGCTTTCTGACTTGAGAGAATCTGGCGCGATCGAACAAGATGCGGATTCGGTAATGATGCTTCATAGAGAAGATTATTACGATCCCGATACTGACAAGAAATGACTTACCGATGTATGTATCAGAAAAAATAGAAATGGTCCTATCGGTGAAGTGGAGTTGTATTTTGAAAAAGAAATCATGAGATTCTCTGAGATTACCAACAAGAAAAAGAGTGATGGCACGTATTAAAATATGTTGTCACCCTGAATGCAATGAAGGGTATATCCTTCGACTTCGCTCAGGACGACATGTTGATGGCCAAAAAACAATTCTAAATTTTAAATTCTAGATTCTAAATTGGAACTGCAAGCGTAAAAAAAACAATGCTACATTTTAAATTTTAAATTGAGGGATGGCTGATCGAGTTTCGTACATTATACCTTCTTTATTGAGTTTATTCACTGTTGCGTTTTTTGTCTTACTTGTGAGTTCGCTTTTTTCCAAAAAGGGCAGATGAACTTCTACAAATTCATCTGATTCATCGGATTCGTGATGGTCTGATAGTTGAAGTTCAGATGATAGTGATTCAGATTCAGGTTCTGATTCTGATTGAGGATGAGATTCGTGATGTGATGGATGATGAGGCGATTCAGGCGGTGGAGGAGGGGGAGATTAAAGAAACGCTTGTCACTCTGAACCCCGCAGCAAGTGACGGGGCAAGTTCCATGAAGAGTATAAGTTTATATCCTTCGGTTACGCTCAGGATGACAATGCTGCTAGATATAGTAGCTTTCCTAAATATAATTTATACTTATCTCTATATGTATGGCAAAAAAAATATTTTGACTGTTGATTCTTCTGGTGGGCGTAGTAGGGTGTACGACTGCTTTTGATATCCCGGTGTATGATGAGTATGTAACTGATACCGTGGGCATACTTAGTCAGCAGCAAGAACAAGATTTGGAAAGTCAGATTTTTGGTTTTGTGAAGGAGACGAGTGCTCAGATGTGAATATTGATCATCCCTAGTACGCAGTGAGAAGATATTGCTATGCTTGCCACCGATGTCGGAAACACGCGATGAGTGGGAGAAAGAGAATATAATAATTGATTGGTCATGGTTATCGCTATAGATGATAGGGATCGATTTATCGCTGTATGATATGGACTTGAAGGAACGATCACAGATGCCATAGCAAGACGCGTAGGTGAGGCGTACTTTCCGGATAATTTTAGAGCAGGAGATTATTACGCATGAATACAGGCCGCGGTCAGTGACTTGTATGCATATATCAAAAAAGATCCTACCGTCGTGAGAGTATATCAAGAGTCTTCGGCATTTTCTTGGAAAGATTTTGATCCAGAATTATTGTTTTTTCTTGTCTTTCTCTTTGCATGACTGATAGGTAAATTTATCACCGCACCTGATCCCACGACAGATAAAAAAAGGAAGATGACTCCTGCGAGTCGAGCCAAATTTGGTATTGTGGGTGCTGTCGTTGCTGGTATTTTGTACGCGGTACTTGGTACGATTATTGGCGCCGTTCTCCTGGCCTATGCCGGTGTCGGCATCATCACTTTGTTTGCTGTTGTGTGACTTGGCAGTGGTGGTATTATGATGATGTGAGGTAGAGGAGGCAGTTGATGATTTGGTGGAGGATCGAGTTTTGGATGATTTGGATGAGGAAGTTTTGGTGGAGGAGGATGAGGCGGGAGTTGGTAATTCGTGACGCGGTACGCGGAACGGGGATCGAGGAAATTGTTATTTACTACTCATATAATTGAATTTTATACCTTTATAAACTATTCAGATGTCAGAAAAAAATGTGCAAAAAATTATTGATGCATTGACGTGATCAGTGACTACGGTATATATGTATGCGACTAGCTGTTGAAAGATTCCTGTATTTGTTGTCGAGAAGATGGATTTCAAGGCGCTCGAAGGCATTAAAAAACTGTTTAAGGGAGAAAGGTTTATCATGCTTACCCAGAACGACATCGATCACGGACATGATGTATTTCCGTTGAGATTCTTGCATATCAGGAATCATTCAGACTTGTTGTTTTGAGTAGATGTGCTCGGTAATTTGCAGTTGAAAAAATCTGATCTTCTCAAGACGCTTGAATTGGAATTGCGTACCAAGATGATTCAACTCAGAGAGGATTATCTTTCCAAGTCTCCACAACAATTTGTTGATGAAATATTGTATTTTATGCATGTTGTGCGAGAAGGGGTATTATATCTCAAAGATATAGAAAATATCAAAGAATCTGAGCTTATTCCCACGGTAGATAAGCATTTAAAATGTGATTGAAAAGTGTTTGCGCATTTGTATCATACGAAGGTAGTATCCAAAGATCTCTCACATACGGTTGAAGGTATCAATGCGTATTTACAAGATCTGTGTGATAAGATAGACGCACGACACGTCGCATAAAAACTTTTACTTTGTAAATTATTATGTCTATGAAAAAAACTTGGATAATTGTAGTTGCTGTCCTTGTCATCTTGGTTATGTCTTTGATGGGAAGATACAATTCTATGGTAAGTTATGATGAAAACACAAAGACTGCTTGGTCTCAGGTAGAAAATGTATATCAGAGAAGACTGGATTTGATCCCAAACTTAGTAGCTACAGTAAAAGGATATGCTGCTCAAGAAGCTAAGGTATTGACTGATGTTATCGCACAAAGAGCAAATGCAACCAAAACTACTATCAATGTAAATGATGCTGAGCAATTTGCTCAATTCCAGAAGTCACAAGGAGAAATCTCTTCTGCATTATCAAGATTGATGATGGTAACAGAAAATTATCCTGATCTCAAATCAAATCAAAACTTCTTGGAACTTCAATCACAACTTGAAGGAACAGAAAACAGAATTACGGTAGAGAGAAAGAACTTCAACGATACTGCTAATATCTACAACAAATACATTCGTGTATTCCCAAACAATCTTCTCGCTGGTATGTTCGGATTCTTGAGAGCAAACTTGTTTGAAGCTGCTGATGGCGCTGACAAAGCTCCAACTGTTAACTTTGATGCTCCTGCGGCTGCTGGCGATACTGTTCCTGCAGAAGGTGATGCAGTACCTGCTGCAAATGAATAATACTCTCCGAGTTCAATAACTATAAAATAGAAGGTCGTAAGCTCGCTTACGGCTTTTTTTGTGGGAAAAATGTGCAATTTTTGTGGAAAATGGCAATAGTATCGTAGATATATCGCAGAACATGTGCTAACGGATGTATACTGGAATCTGCATCAGACTCCTTGTTTTTCTTGTTTGCCTTCTTATTATGATGTCGTAAACAAAAATAAACAAAAAGAGCGAAAGCGTTGGCTCAATACAAAATACCGGTATATCGTTTATTAACGATCTACTTCGCTCACACGAAACTTACCAAAGTGGACGGTGCGCATTATACGAGTTAGAGACGGTTTAAAGTTATAACCGTTGGCAGATCAAATTATATTGTGGCTATACAACCGATAGTAGTAGATTATTGGTTTTATAACCCCTATATAAGGGTCGTCCGTCTCTAGCTTGCTAGAGGACTACCTTTATTAAGGCTAGTCCTTTTCTTTAATGCGAAAATTTCTTTTTTAAAAGAGGATTTGACTTTTGATAGGAAATATGTAAACACTTGGCGTGTTAAAAAAAATCAAAAACCAAAATTTTTAAAAAAAATGAGTAATCAAACTTTAATTAGACCAAGTCAGCTTGGTATTGCTAAGGTGTCTTACAAAGATATCTTTAATGGTAAACTTAATGCTAAAGTCCGTTTACCTTTACATCAACAGGGCGTATTGAAGGCGATGCACGATCTTTGTGCAAAAAACAATAGGTTCGTTCCTTTGTCTTCTAAGACAATTTTGAAACATCTGCAAAATACAGAAATTTCAAAATTTCTCCCTGCTGGCGATATTACTCCCGATATGGCCGTTATGACCAATCGTGGTTGGCTCGACCATCATGCTGATGGGTATATGTTAAGCGAGTATGCTCAAGAGCAACTCCAGTGCATCAATTAAAAAGATTTTTGTTTATTATTGAATCGTTGTGGTGTTTTACACCATGACGATTTTTTTTGTTTGTAATGGTAGAGGAGTTGTGACCACTCTCGGACTACCCTATTGGCCGTTGAAAAAAAGAAAGGAAAGAGTATTCTCGTAGAGAAACATTTATTTGCATATATGACATGATCTATATAGACGATGCGGTTTTGTCCAAAAAAATGGCCCAAGAAACCAAGGATAAATGGGAAAATATTACCAAAGGCAATGAACCCTATCCTTGCAGAGTTTGTGGTATTTCCAAGCCTCCCAAGGATTTTGTCATCCAATGGATGGATAATCACCGGGTAGGTAAATATCGCTACCTGTATGAGTGTAAAATCTGCAAAAAACAAAGGGTGTACGCCAAAAGATCCGAGGAAAGACAGACTATTGAAGGTGCCATGACTGCCCTTCACAGACAAATTCTTCAAGGATGTAAGGCTAGAAAGCTTCAAATGAGCCTAACTGAGCAGGATTTGCTCACTTTATGGCAGAAACAACAAGGAAAATGCTACTATACTTGACGCCCTATGAACTTTGAAAGTGTAGTTCATAAGCTAGAAAAACTCTCTATCAAGACACAGATGCAGGTTTCTTGTGATAGATTGGATTCCGCACTATGATATAAACAGGGGAATGTGGTTTTGTGTTGTACGATAGTGAATAAGATGAAAAATGTTCTCGATGAAAAAGAATTTCTTGATTTATGTAAAGATGTTGTAAATCATACTAAAAGCTAGGTGTGCATTACTTTGCACACTTCTTTGTATTCTATTCTGCAACATTAGACAAGATATATTGTGCAAGGTTCTCGAGATGGTTTTTGGAGATGAATTTTTGGATTTTCCTAGGTCAGAATTCATGTCTACAAAGTCTACTTCTGTTTTTTCTATTGTTGAAAACTATTTGACCCCTTTCGGGTAGATTTTCTGGTTTTTGCATCCATGCATAGTTCTATTGATCAGCTTCTGTTGTTTTTTCTGGATTGCGGCTCCTCTGTTTCTCTGGATGTTCTTTCCATCGTTCTTCCATCTTTTCGAGGTCTATGAGGCGTTCTCATTCGTCTAAGGGTTCTTTTTCTTTTTCATATTGTTCTATGGTGTTCCATAATTCAGATCCTGGCTTTATTCTTTTGTGCCAAAATCATTTTTCTCTTCCGTGTTTTCCTATGTATTCTGCGTATTCTTCTTCCTGTCTAAATAGATTTATGATCGATGATGGCTTGATAGAGCTGTTTTGTTTTCTTTCTGTTTCTCGTCGGTCGATAAAGTCTTTGTCGCCTATTCGTGTGCATGAATGGATAAACTTGATATCTTTCCATTCTGGGAATTTGTCGATAATCTCTTTTTTACCTTCCAATAAATAGTCTGCCATATGCGAAAGATCGATGCCATCATCGATATGTCTACCTACAATCACATCTCCTGTAATAGTTTTGTCTCATACTTTGTGTCCCTTCCAATCATTTTTCTTTACTTCAAGCCAACAGTATCTGTTTTGACCTGCAGGATTTTTATTTGCAAATACTAAGAATCTTTGTCCTTTAATTAATTGCATGACTTTACAAACATCTCTATTACTTACCTTTTCTGCATTGAGTTTTGTTTGTATAAAATCTTTAGCACATGCTAGATATTTTTCTATGTCATGTTGTTTATAAAATTCTTCAATCCTGCCATCCATAATCTTATTGATAATTTCTTTATTCATCTTGGTATTTTCTTGGAGAAATTCTTTATCATCTATATTCTCGTCCAATCGCTTGATGCTTTTATATTTTCCCTTCTCAAGATATTTTATCTTTTGTTCTTTGGACATATTGTGTTTTTGAGAAACACTGTTTAATACCTGCAAAAGAGGTTCTAAACTTTCTCATGTATTCTTGTTTACTATGGTATTTTCTCATGTGATGATGGTATTTATCATATTATTTCGCTAGAGATAAAGGATGTAGCATAATGATACTCAGATTTAATTTTTTGTCAAATTATGCTTGCTGCTTCAGATATGTTTAACTATCATTTCTACGATGTAACTGATGGCTTTGATCTGGATATCCTCAGATTTCTCAATCTTAATCTTTAATACGCTGGTTTTTACCTCATCAGCTAGGCTGGTAAGCATAGGAAAGGTTTTCAAGATGTCTGTACCTCGATAGCCTATACCAAAAATGATTTCTGTCTTTCTGGGATTGAGATAAAAGATAAGCTTTTTTCTTTTGCCGAAGTATCGGTAGTAGCAAAAAAGCTTCATTTTCTTCTCCAAAATGAGCTTGGGAAAGCTAAGAAAAATATTCTGGAGGGCATGAAGTAGAGTGAGCTGAGTCTGGGGCGATAGTGCTTGTTTTTTCATGCTCAGATTTCTATGTTTTTGGACAGGGGAATCAAGATTGGATTTTTTTGTATGATGACTCCTCTGCCAAAACTCCCCTATTTTTTTGGTTCATAAAGTTCATAAGGTTTGTAAAGTTTATAAGGTGGTCTATAATTTTTGAAATTGGTGATTTTGAGGGTTTTCTGGATATGGAGCAAAAATGGTCAAATATAGAGAAATGCGACTTCTGGACTGGCTTTTGTGTGTTTTTTGTATTCTCAATCTCCATGATATAGCTATTTTTTGTTGCTAATCTAGCTTCATACCATGAATATGCGGCAATATTTCACATATCCCTATGGTTTTGGATTTTTTGTATCTTGTTATGTCTTGATATGTAATGTGAGGATTCTTTTTTATCATCTTCTCTATCAGAAAGACTTCCTTGTCTGTCAATAAGGCTACGCAGATCGCTGGATCTACTTCTGGACATTCTCTTTCAAAAAAATCGTACACTGTGTGTAGTTTTTGAAAGCACATCTCTTTCCGTTCTTTGTCTTGGGGGAAATAAAATTTTTCAAATAGTAAGCTTCTTGTGTCTTGTAATATTTTCTCCTCTCCACTGTCTCAAAAAGTAATGTATCCATGCTTGAAGCTTTCATTCACTAAAGTTTCCAATAGAACGTCATCTCTTTGTCTTTGGTTTTCTCATAGTTTTTTGATAGGCATCGGATATGCTTCATCTATATATCATAAGCTCATGCTGTCGTTATAATCAGATCAGACATATCCTATTTTGTCTATAATTCTTGTGACAGCATCTTCTTGTTTTCCCCCTTGTAAAAAGAGTTTTCCGCCATTGGTGCTATGGTTTTTTATTCCAGATTTAGTTTCTGGCGTGAGATTCAGCCCCCCTCCCTTTCTTTCTATTCTTTCTACGATCTGTATTCAGAACGTATTGTGTGAAAAATTTCTTTTCTTTTCTTCTTTTAGAAAACGCTCTCCTAGATGTCAAAATGGCGTATGTCATAGGTCGTGTGCGAGAGTTTGTGCTTTGACTAGCTCTTTATTTATCCTGATGGGAAGTTTATGTTCCAGGAAACGTTGATTGAGCATATAACAAAATTTTTCTCCCAAGGTTTCTAGTTCCAAAGTATGAATTAGTCTATTGCGTACATGGCTATTTTTTTCTGTAATCGTTACGACTTGAGCTTTTTCTCATATTCTTCTGAATGCTTTGGAGAGTTTTATCTTGTCCTGATCTATGTAAAATGGATCCAAATATTTTTTATACTCCATCGGATCATTGCTAATATGTCCTCTGCCTGTCGTCGTAATACAGTGCTTGAATCCTGCAAATCTATCATCGATCTTCTGATCCAATGCTTTCATGAGGTTATATTTGTATTCAAGAGAAAGATGCTGTGCATCTACTATGTCTACAAGTTCTTTTTCGCTGAATAAATCCCTATATTCCATTTACTTATATAAAAAAATAAAGCGCTTGTTGTGCGTCTTTATTTTACGTTTTTGTTTGTTTAGTGTCTATATGTTTTTGGTCCCTGAATGCAAGCTCATGCTATAAAAAAAAGAAGATGATAAAACACCATCTTCTCAAGTATTACAAGTTCTTTATCTCTTGTTCTTTTTGCTGTATTTCTGCTCGCAGTTTTTGCCGAACTATACATAATTTTTCAATCATGCTTTCGATTTTTTTCATTTTTTCTTCTCTGTTTCTAACCCTTACAAAAATCTGTTTGCTTTGTTTTGTATTCTCTTTTGTCTCAAGCGCTATGTCAAAGTCTTTTTGTGTTGCAATACACAAGTCTTCCTTTGTTTTTTCTAGGCGCTGTATCGAGTCAGACAATAGTGCCTCCTCTATCAGACATTCGAGCTTTTGGTTGAGTAGCAGATGCATTGCTGTTTCTTGATTTTTTTGCTCTTTTACTTCGTCCCCTCTTTTGCATCCTGAGCAGATACATAAGCTCAGTAGTGTGCATGTGATAATTTTTTTCATAGTTTTTCGTTTTATATGTTTTTACATTTTATTAACTGTACTTAAGCTCTCTTGAGCCTTTCCATCACCTCTTTGGCGCTTGTAATTTCTGTAATTCTTGAGTTTCCATTCTCGTCAAAAAATCAGTTTCCTAATGGGAAAGTTTTCCCATTGAGAATGTTCTGATTCATACAAGTATTTGCTGTTCATAGGTGAACTCAACAACGAGAAAGGCATTTGTATATGCAACTTTTTATTTCTGGTGTGTGAGGTGTTTCTTGATTTTGAATAACTCTGATGAGAAGTCCTCCCATATTTGATTTCACTGTTTTGATATCATCTCTCTTGGCATGAATGAGAGCGTTTTTGTATGCTTCTGACGCTCAGCTCTCGAAGGTTGGTATTGCCACAGTTCCTATCTGAACTCCATTTCATCATAATGCCAAACTTCTGTCTACATCCTTTCTATCAAAATGTCCTCCTGCGATGATGAGAGGAATTTTTTTGAACGCCCCCTCTTCTGGGGTTTTGAGATTGTCTGGATGATCTAGATATTCGTGTATTTCTGGCATGAGATTTTCTAATCTATTGGCTTCGTTTTCCATGTTTTCGGGGAAGTGTCCTCCTGTTTTGAAGACATCAGGAATGATCATGGCGTCTGGTGTTTTCTTGTATCTATCTCGTCGCACACTCAGTGTTTTTTTGAGAAATTTCATATCAAAAAGTATAGGTACGAGAGCTATATCAGGATATTTTTGTGTAAGACTGGGAAGGTCAAAAGCTATTCCTGCCGTCACAATTCCATCTATTCCATTTGCACATGCAGCAGCTACAGCATCTTTATAGTCTGTTCCGTCGGTGATCATATTCATAAATAACGGTTTTTGAGGTCCTATGATTTCTCTGGTTTTGATAATATCTTTGATCATACAAAAAACATTTCCTTCTTTGGAAAGTTGTCTATGTTCCTCGTTTGTAATATTCCCGTCTCCTGTTGCTTTTTCTTTGGCCTTTCTCATTTCGTGAATAGAGTTTTTCCAGTATTCACGATGCGGTTTTGCTCGGTGTGGTGTTGCCGCGCTGAGGGTCGGTATTCATCCATGTTCAGAAATTGCTCCTGCCAATTCAGGAGTGGTAATTCCACCTCACATTGCTCACAAAACAATACATGTTTCTGCTGTATGTTTTCAGATTGTAAGCGGAGGTAACGGTTGTTGTTCTGAAGTTTTTTCTATAATTTCCATGAAATTATATATAAGATATTCTTGTCTTTTGTCAAGTCAAATGGAGAGGTGTTTTATGTTGTTTTTCTCTGAAGTATTTCGAAAATTTCTTTGATGGTTATTGGAGAAGTAATTCATAGTTCGGAAGTGATTTTATTTTTTCAATTTTCATCGAGAGGGTATCAGATAAATCTCAGTCAAGAACCATCAGATCAGCGTGTAGAACGCACTAAGGCGTCCATAATGCATATTTGAGCATATCCTGGGATTCTGTCTCTGTATGCACAATGATGTAGACAATGTCGTAAACATGTTCTTTTTTCGGAGCGTATTTTTTCAAGATCTTCACCTACCATATCTGCTCCTATAAGACTCTTTCTCAGGCGTCTTGCTGGATAGATGGCACTAGAATTGAATTCGTGTATATCATCTTTCCCTGCATGTATGACCGCATATTTAAAATCTTCATGAGCCCTACTTGGTTTGGAAATCAAGGGCAGTGTTGCCATTTGTACTCCTTTAGCTCATATACTAAACATTCTATCAATATCTTTTCTCGTCACTATTCAGCCGGCGGCTATTACAGGGATGTCCAATCCTTTCTGTAATAATATTTCTCTTACTTTGGGTATCGCTACTTCTAATGTCGATTCTGGGTTGTGGATTTCATCCAAACTTCCTTTTATCACTCAGAGATGCCCTCATCATTTTTCTACACTTTCGATAGTTATCGCATCAGGATTTCTTCATTGATATTGCTTTGTGAGTTTAATGCTATTATCTTCCTCATTTTTGAGGTACATATACTCTCTGTCTCCTACGATTATTGTAGATGGTGTTTTGTCTGTTACAGTCAATTGAGTTCCCTCTTGATCATATAATTTTCCGTCTACATTCCTTATTTTTTGGCCATTTATTGTTGTCGTCTTATCTTCTCTGATTTCTGATGTCCGCTCGTAGGGCATATTTCGTTTGTTTAGAAGGACATTTACTCATTTTGCGTATGATAATATGGGAACGAGTGCTACGTCTGGATATTCGCTGGTGAGTTTATGCAGATTGGTAGGTAATCAAGCTCCCGAAACAATTCCATCTACTCAGGCCTCACATGCTGCTATCACGCACTCGTCATAATCTGTAGAAGCAACCATGATATTGATAAAAATTTTTCCACGTCATTGAGCTATTTCCTTGGCTTTTCTAATCTCTTCTTTTATGCAAAAAACATTCGCCTCTCTAAAAAGGCGTCTACGTTCTTTCGCGGATATTTCTCCATTTGGCGATTGTTTTCTTGCTTCTTCCAAAAGACCAGATCGATATTCTTTGTAGGGGGTGGTCATGTGGATAGCGCCTGCAGTGAGAGTTCCTATTCCTCATTCATATGCAACAGCTCCAACTAGTTCTGCCATTCAAATTCATATTCCCATTCATCACTGTATGATGCATGTTTCAACCGTATGTTTTCCAATCGTGAGTCAGGGTAATTTTTCCTGTTCCAGTCTTTGCTCTACTGTTGATTCTTGTTCTAGATTTTCCATAAGGATGGTCATATGGATTTGAAGTTTTTTTTCAAGTCTGTATACTCCAATCTTTGCCATAAGCAAAATTTGCATAAAAAACGGTTTTGAGTATACTTTATAGAAGAATCTAGGGTCGCGGGACGAGGTACGCGGTACGCGGTGTGATCCTTGAATATATTTATTGTTTAGTTCATTCTATGCAGTTGTCACAAGTAAAGATATCAAATTTGTTTAACTTCCCTTATTTGGCGGATTTTGCCAATGCGCCAGGTATACAATTTTCTAATCCCGATAAAAATAATGTAAATGTGCTTATCGGTCCTAATGGTGCTGGCAAAAGTAGCTTCCTGAATGTTATTAATCGAATACGAAAGATAGGCCTTATCAGAGATTACGTTTTTGATAAAAATATTCTCATTACTCAAGATACTAAACGCTTTAAGCAGGCCATCGCATTAAACACTTTATATGTTCCTAAATCTCGCAAGCACTACGACGCCTTAGATAAAGATTCTCGTGTCAGAATGGAATTTGTTTTGACTTATCATGACTATGAAAATATCTGATTTCTCGTCAAATATCATAAACAGATCAATGCTATTGTTGCTAAATATAGCTCTCTTGAATTTCAACTTCCTGAGATAAATCTCAATAATATCCGCCATATACAAGATATCATTGCTTTTGAATTTGTACGAGATGTGTGTAAGGGTACAATTACTATTGTCGAGTCATGACTACATGAGATTCAACAATTTATCTTGGAATATTTGAGAAATATAGAATTATTCCAGATCTGCATAGATATTTTCAATGACTTTGAAAAAGGCAATTTTGAAAGAAAATGGTATCCACTCAAAAATTCTTTTGCTCTTCTTAGCGTAGAAAGGAGCCTCAAGCATATACCCAATCAGGTCGATCCTGAGATGCGATATACTTATATTGCAAACAAAGATTCTACAGATTATGAATCATATATGTGATACTTCTTGTGCGCCAAAAAAATACGACATATCCTTAATCATGCTTCTGAAGAAAATATTCTCGACACCAACTCTATCATTGATTTTTCTCAGAAAGCTATTGAAAAAAAACTTCAGAAATCTGAGTTTTTCAAAAGCCTTATTTTTGCTTTAAATAAATATTTGGATAAGGGTCTTGTGATAGAATATCTAGATGGCAAGCTTGTTTTCCGAATTGTAGACACACTTTGACATAAGCTTGCTTTTGATGATTTAAGTGATGGAGAGCAATCTCTATTGACTATTATCTTTACGATCTATGGATACGATCTTAAGTATGGCACCCTGATTATTGATGAACCAGAAATATATTTTCATCCACAGATGCAAAGATCTCTTGTGAGAATGGTAGAAAAAATCAGTAGTAATATATGAACTCAATTTTTGATTTCTACTTACTCTCCTCTGTTTGTGGATGATGTAAATATAGGCAATGTCTATAGATTTTCAAAAAAAAATGATTCTGTTGTGGTTCAGCATCCACAGCTGGATTTTAGTTCCAATGAATCGACTTTGATTCATCTTTTGAAATTTGAAAATATGTCCAAGATATTTTTTGTAAATAAAATCATCATGGTCGAGGGTGAGACTGATCAATATTTCTTTGAATATTATCTTAAATTTCTTCATACGCTTCCTGAATGGAAAGACAAAATCACTGACTATGAAATCATCAATATCAACGGCAAATGAGCATACAAAACTCGGCGTACCTTTTTATCAAAATTTGGCATATCGTCCTACTTTATCGGCGATTGGGATAATATTGTTGATTTTGGTGTATTGACTCAAAACGATCTCAGCTACTACTATAAACAATCAAAAAAATATGCATATGCTAGCAAAAATAAGCAGACCAAAACTGATCCATACTACAGTAGACTTGTACAAACTATCAAGACTTTATATCCTGGAAGGTATGCTACTATCATCAAAAGAATATTAGCATTGCGCAAAGATAATGTCTTTGTGTTACAAAGATGAGATATAGAAACTTATCTGGGTATGAAAGAAAAATGACTCGAAGAAACTGTTGATTTCTGTCATCAACATTTTCATAGCTGGATGAGTAATAAGAAATTTGATGATCATAGAATAGATTTCAAAAATATTATTGGAGAAATTTTCAAGTAGTTAATAACTAATAACTAACAGTTAATAGTGGATTATTATTTATCCATTCACATTGACGAAATTCTCACTGTAATAATATTTGGGTTTGGCATCCTGTTTTACGGGTTGTGTAACAAAATCCTCCGGCCTTTGACCACCTCCTTTACTAAAGGAGGACAAATGGGAAACGTTTTTTTGTTGTATATTTTCTTCTCATTGTAGCTTCTTGTAGAGGGTATTTATGATGGCGTCTTTTTCTCTCAAGAGCTTATCTTTTTCCTGAATAATAAATCAAAATTTTTCATTATTACTTCCTTTTTCTAGTTCTCATATTTTTTCTGCCTGACATCTAATCATCTGTTCTTTTTCTGCAATAAACTTGTCTTTGACTTGTACAATGTAAGTAATTTTGGCTATCGTTTCGTTGATAAACTTCTCGTTCTTTTCTTCTAACATAACAATCATTCTATCCTTTTCTTGAAGCAATTTATCTTTTTCTTCAATGATATTGAGAATATTGTTATCTAGTACGTGATCTATAGATAGTTCCATATCGGAGTAATTGTCTTGAATTTCTTGCGTATTTTTGTGTTGGTTGTAAAGATTAAAATAAATGTCCTTGAGTAGTGTGTCTACTTCTTTTTTTATTGCATCACCTTCAGGTGCATCTACTGAGCTTTTGAATGACTCCTCTACTATTTTTTGGATGTCGTAATGTTTGATATGTCTGAGATCTTTTTTTATCTTTGCTTTATTGAGTATTCTTGAAAATGCTGTATAAAGCATATGCCCTATACCAAATACTATCAATGCTCCTGAGAATATCATCCGTATAACGATTCGATCTTTGGCCATATATAAAGACGAAAAGGACTAAAAGGATGAACAAGATGAAATTATTTCTATAATCTATATATATTTGTCACTTAAAGTCAAATGAATTTTATATTTTTTTATTAAAAGAAAAAACCCCTGGAAGGGGTCTATAAAGTCATAAAGTCAAAAGTCCGTAAGGTTGAAGGTTCTTATTTAACTAAGAAGAATCAAGCGATAAGGATGAAGACGACTGCAAGTCACATGAAAATCAGATTTTTGATTTTTTCACTTTTTACGTTGCCCTTGAGGTCGTTTATTTTTGCTTCCAATCTTTCTTTTTCTAATATTGTTTCTTGTTTTTCTTTGTTGTAGTCAGGTAATGCTACCATGTGTTGAATTTTGGTCTCTAACTCCCCCACTCTCTGTTGAAGCATAAAGATAACCTTATTTTTTTCTTCTAGCATTTTATCTTTTTCTTTGAAGATAAGCACAAATTTGTCGAGTTTTTGATCAATTACATGCTCCATGCTACCCGGTTTGTGTGCAGCAGGCGCAGAAGGTCTTGATTCTTCTCTATCATTGACGATTTCTGTGTCTAGTTCTTGATGAAGCGCAGAAAAATCCTCTTTGAGAAGTGTTATTTCTTCTTTTTCTAAAAGTACTTTGTTGGCAACTTTTTTGTATGAAAGCTTTCCATTCTTGATATATCTGTCTATTGTCCTAGTAGATATTCATAAAACTTTTGCCGCATGCTCTCTTGTAATGTTATAAATTTTACTTGTCATGATCGTGTAAATACAATATAAAAACTTTAAAGATCAAATTTCTTTGGTTCATCTTTCTTGATATCGTTGATGAGAGATTGCACATAGACAGTGATAAGAAATCACTCTATCAAGCCCAAAAAGAGCATGATGGGATATATTCCTGTAAAGTCTTTAGTACTTCCAAAGAATGGTATAGTCGCTGCTTGTCCTACTGCCACATATTGAAAGTAAGGCACTCGTATCAAGATAAAAATGATGATAATAACCCAAAGATATCCTGTTTTTCATTTTTTCATTTTATGTATTTTTATTAAATAAAATTTATTTCTATATTAGCTTTTTGATCAAGAAATATAGCGAAGTAATAATAATCGACAATATAAACGTTTGAACTACCGTTCCTAAGTGTACTTCAATACCTACTTCTAGATAGTTGATAAACTGTTCGAAGAAATAGAACATGAACAGATTTATAACCAATGAAGAGATTCATAGCGTCAGATACTTTGCAGGCAATGCAAGCATCTGAATACTACTTCTCAACAAGAACATGATCAACCAGAACAATACTCATAACACTCAAAATATAATAAGTGTATTTTGATTCTGGTATTCGGTCGTGATAGTTAGTCACAATTCTGGTACGTAATTAGCAAAAATATACAGAATAACCGAGCTGATGATTATGTTTACAAAGAAGTGCTTTATTATTTTCATTTTGGTTTGGATGCATTTTTAAAGAGCTTCAATCTTACTTGGGAGAACTCACGCTTCCCTTATGTATTAGATATATCAAATTGTCTATTCTTTTCAAGGTCATTTTGTGTGCTTATCAAGGCTTATTAACAAATTCTTCTCATTTTTGTTGATAATATGTCGAAAGTCGTCTAAATGCTCTGTGAAGATAAAAGTTTGTGGGGACGAAAAAGACAAAAGCGACAAAAAAGACGAAAGAAGAAGACGAAGAGGACTAATCTATCAAATCGTCGAAGGTGTCTGTTTTGTTATCTTTGAGGTGGGTATGTATTGCATTTCTTGTGGCTAGAATAGCTATAACTGCGGCTCTTTTTCTTCTAGTGGATACTTCAAATCCATTATCGAGCATAGTTTGATAATTCCACGAAAGAATATCGACAATGTCTTGTCCTACAATCAATTCTGCAAGATAGCTTGCTGAAGCTGTAGTAATCGCTGAACAGTTACCGTCAAAACTATATTCTTTAACTTTATTGTCTTCGATCTTAAGATAGACAACAATGTCATCTCAACAGATAAAATTACCTTCATGTTGCGTGACAGTCGCATCTTTCATTTTGAAGTTGTTGATTGGATTTTTTGCATATTCTTTGATAAGAAGTTCTGATTCTGTGGACATGACTAATAAAAATCTGATAAATGCCTGATAAATATTGCTTTTTTCGCAAGACGTGATTACTATCACCCCCCCGAGTACTCCGAGATTCCCCTTCATAAAGGGCGACAAATTATGTAGAAACAAAAAACAATCTTATGCAGATTGCTTTTACTGTTTTGTTGGGTATTTTAAAGGGATTTTAGGCAACTCTGTATCGTAGATGTTCCACAAGCTGTTTGACTACTGATATTATTCTATTTGATAGTTCTATAAATCCTTTGACTGCTATGATTTCAAATTGTTCTATCGTGTCAGCAATTGCTTCCATACTGATAAGGAACTTATTTGAATTGATTTCTAAGACAATATCATAGAAGTTTTCCTTGATACCTACAAACGTAGCCTTGATGTTGTCTATATGAATAGTCTTTTGCATAAGATTGGCTGGTGTAAGTAGTGAGGATTGAATGATCATGAATAAACGAAGTGTGAATTAAGTAAAACGTATAACGAGCAATAAGTAACGTTTTTTCTCTTGGGACTTGATTAGTAAGATTTTGTATTTTAAATGCAATAGAAAAATCGTTTGATTTTTTATGGAAAAAATGTATTATTTTTTTTGTAAGAATTGTTTGAAAAAATTGTTTTTATATCTAGCTTCAGAACTGCTTTATGGCTAATAAGTATTTCGACATCACTGTTAAAAGTTTGATGAAGTACATGGGGAGACTCATAAATATCGCCAAAATCGAACAAGCACTCAAACGCGTTATCGATGAAGATTTTTCTGATCAAAAACTCTATAAACTCATATACTACCTCAAAAATAGAGGATATCTGCACAATATAAAAAAGAATGTCTTTCTCGTAAAGCGTCCAGAGACTGAATTTACTCAACAACAGCTCCTAGATTTGTTCTATCGAACTATCGTCAAGCAGCACTGTACCGAGTTTCTCAAGTCAAATCGATATATTGGCTGACTCAAAGCCCTTGAATTGAATACCTCCTCTTTTGCTATTCCTGATGAATTATTGATCGTCAATAACTATAAACAATCAAATGAAGTCATTATGTTTACTAAACAGATCTGCTTCAAAAGATATGGTACTGTGAAAGAAAATCTATTTAGTTTCTTTTACAAATTTGCCAAGAAGATAACCATAGGTAAGCAGGTGTATTTTGTGGCTGATCTCGAACTAGCTCTTCTAGAAAGTTTATATAACCCTTGATTGATTCATACAGGATATGTGACGGAGCTCGTGAAAAGAATTCTCAGGGAACGTAAGGATGACCTAGATCTCACGGTACGAGAAAAAATTCTCAGAAAGAATAAACATCATAGCAGTATCAATAGACTCTATAAGATAGCTCAATCAGTCGATCCAGTCTTTGCTGACAAGATTAAGGTACTCATCAAGAAAGTAAGTTATTTTATTGGGTAAAAAACCACTCCTACATATAGGGGTGGTTTTTTTTGTATTGCTTATTTTGCTATTTGTGTGTTTTGGTTTTGTATAGTTGACGTAGAAAAAATCCGACTCCCAATACAAAGAAAAATACAAAAAATCGTTGGCTTTTGGTTAATATTCCTACAAATTCATCCTGACTATCGCTTCTGAAATATTCTAGTGCAAATCTAATTGCACTATATGCGACTAGAAAGGCGCCTGCTATCTGTCCTGCATGATAGGTTTTTTTCTTGAGCCGATGACGGACTATGGTGAGGGTGATGATGAGTATTACCAAACCCTCAAAGAATATCGATAAGAAATTAGTATTGATTCTTAGTGCATCATCCACTGCCGAATAGACATGAAATATGTGCAGGTCGTGGAGTATGGAAAACAAGGGATATCCTATGGCCGAAACAAAGCCACTTGGAACAACTGTTCCATAGAGTTCTTGATTGAGAAAGTTCCCTACTCTTCCTATCATAATCCCAAACGGCACTATGGCAAGTATACAATCAAATACTAGCAAAAACTCTGTCCAGGTCAGTTTCTTTATTTTTTTGAATACAAGGAATGCTACACTCACTCCTATCATGCTTCCTATAAAGGACATTCCTCCTTTCCGGACTTGGAGCATTTCACTGAGATGAGAAAAATAATATCCGTCTCCATAAATAAAGATATGGCCAAGCCTTCCCCCTATCATGATTCATAGTAGCGTATAGAGGACGATGTCTTCAGTTTCTTTTTCCAAAATATTTTGGAGTCTAGGCCTATCTTGGAAAAGCTTTGTCTTGCCGATATATCTTAAGAAAAAATATCAAACAATAAAACTGACAAAATAAAATATGCCGTATCGGTGAATGGGAAATCATCAGAGAGTGAATGCGATCAAAACAAATGAGTAAAATGAGTAAAATGAGTGAACTGAGTGAGTAGTCTATCGTTTTGATTGACTGCCGCTAGTTTCTAGGATATTATCAAAGACTCCCTTTTCTCCATAGAAATCTTCAAAGAGTTTGTTGAGGAACTTACTTGCTTTATACCTCCCCTCCCCTTTTATCTGTTGAATTTGCTGGATGAGTGATTTGTTGTTGGTATCTATTTGTTGCAGTAATTTGAGTTCGTCTTCTTCAAAGACATTTTTGTATTCAATCTGTGTGTTTGCTGATTGATTTTTGTCTTGTTGTGACGAATCTTCTTGTTCAGATTTTTCTTGATTTTTTTGGCTTTTTTGCTGTTTTTTGTCTAGATTGTTTTGTAATTGTTGCAAGAGTTTGTTGAGTGCACTATCGACTTCTTCATTTATCTGGCTGTCATTTTTGACAAATTCACAGAGGCTTTTGATGGTGTTTTTGTCTTGCGAAAGGAGGGCAGCAATCGTGTTTTTGTGATTGTCAGCAAAAGTGTTTATAGATGTGTCGGCCTCATTGAGTGTTGATCAGATATCGCCCATATTGCTTTCCAAGCATCCCATAGGATTCTGAATGTTTTTTACAAAATCAGATTTGTATGTTTTGTTGTAATCATTTATTTTGTTTTGTAATTGCCCAAGTTGCATTTTACTTGCTGTGTTGATATTTCTTAGACTTTCTTTGCATTTCGTGTCTATGCTTCTATTGACATTAATCTCTTTCTGTTCTTGTGCGAGTAAGGATTTTACGTTATCAAGTTGTTGTAAAAATCCCTGCAAAGAACTAATGGTCGTATTATATTCTCCATAGCATGCTTTGACTTGAATGACTGTTCCTAGTTTCTGTGAAAGCGCTTTGTTGTTTTGTATATATTCATCCAATGAATTATTGAGCTTGATCTGGTCTGCAGTATCAAAATCTTTGTAGGCATCTGCAATGAGATATCTGGCTGCCTGCAGTCATGAAAGCGTGTTTCCAAGAGCTTGATTGTATGCTCGGACGGTCTTAAGCGTCCCAAGGTTGTAATAACTTCTGCTGCTTTGTCCGGTGATCGCTTGGATCGCTTCCGCATATTTATGTTCTTTGAAAAATTGATATGAAGTGATTTCACTCATTTGTTCTTGGATATCTATCGGTAGATCGGTCATTCAGGAATATGATTGGATCGAATTTGTTTTCTCATAGGTAGAATAAAACCCATACAGGCTGTTTCGTATCGGCGCTTTGTTTACCAAAAAAAGTATGATGCCTCATAGTAAGATATAAAGTATCAGTATGGTATGTTTGGTGTTTTTCTGGTCTGAGAAAGCTTGATTCATACATCCATGTATAATAATTTGTCCAGACAGTTCAAATAGAAAGAAAATCTGATTCTTGTCTAGAAAGCATAGCTATTGAGGGTGGTGTTGATATCGCTCAATTCTTGTAAAATTTTTGCATCAAGAACGTTGATGTTGTTGAGAATAGCTTCTTGATTTTTTAATAAAAAGTCGTATTTGAGTTTGAGGAGGTCGTAGTAAAATTTGAGCTTGCTGACGATAGCTGTCTTTGCGTTTACTTCCAATCTTGCTTGTGCGATGCAGGCATTGTAGATGGTAGATTTCTTGAGCGAAGCTACCATAGCTTGTTGATCGTAGTAATTTATGCTATTGAAATATTCTTGATCGGAAAGTTTCTTTTCTTCGATACATGCATTCATCTTTGTCATGCTAGTATTGACGTCCTGATCCAATATCATGATGAAAAAATTTGCCTTGTTGATCGTTGTGTCCATGTTTTGGGCATAGGTATTGAATATATTCGCTTTTTTATTTGTATTTTTGAGTGCCTGTATAATATCTTCTCTTACAAGCATTTCTGCATCATTGGTTGTTTCCAAGATATCATTTTCGATATTGAGCTTGAGAAGATCTAGATTACCTTTGCTTGTTCAGATCTTTATCTGCAAAAGGACAAGCTTGTATGTTAAACTACTCAGAGATTCATAGGTGATAGGAGATTGTTTTGATGAGTCTTGTGTCGCAGATTCTGTATAAATAATGGTAGGGTTTTGGTATGCTGCGCTAGTAAAATTGATACATACATATACGAGAATAAATACAGCAATAACTACTATCAAATGATAGACTATACGCATCAATTCATGGTGATACTGAGGTAAAGTGTATTTTTTCTGCATATTCTTTTTCATCGTTGTGCGATATAAGTAGAATAAATTATTGTATGACATTTACTAGATCAGCCATAGGCAAGAAAATAGAGGCCACAATTACACCAATAATGACCGCAATACCTGCCATCATAAATGGCTCCAGGAATCACATCAAAATATCTATTTTTGTCTGCAATAAATCACGATAAAAGTCTGACATCTTTTTGAGCACTTCTCCTATGTTTCCTGTTTCTTCACCCACATGGATAATTTGCGTCAAGATAGGATCAAAGAGATCTGATCCTTGCATAGATTCAGCAAAAGTGAATCATGCCTCAAGATCTTTTTTTATTTCCAATACTTTTTTCTTGTAATGAAAATTACTAAATACATTTCCCAAGAGCTGAAGCGCAAGTACTGGACTCACTCCCCCACTGTATAGCTGTCCCAAAAGATTTGAAAATCTGTACATATGAAACGTTTTGGTTACTCATCCTATAGCAGGTGTTTTGATCATTAGCTTGTCGATCAAAATCTTGAAGGGAAGAATGAAACGATAAGAAAAATTATATCAAATAACAATTCCTGTAATACCTGCTATGAGAATAAATCGATATGTTTTGAGAAAGTCAGAAATCCCAAGCATAAACTTGGTAATGTCTGGCAAACTGTCTTGCGTAGGGAAAAGTCCCACCACTGTCGGCATGACGTAGATCAATAATATAACTACGGCTATCACTGCAAATATCAATAAGATGACTGGATACATTGCTGCTTTTTTTATCTTTTGATTTATTCTTTGTTGATTTTCTAGCTCTTCTGAAATCTCTACGAGCACTTTGGGAAGATTACCAATCGTTTCAGCTGCCTTGATAAGTGCTATTTCTTCTGTCTTGAATATATAATCATGATTTGCCAATGCCTGCGAAAACGGCAATCCTTGTGTCAATTGCATAATCAAATCGTCCATAATGATAAGCAATCCTTTGTTTGTTTCAGATCTCTTGATCGATATCAATGCGTCTCTGATTCCCAGTCCTGCATTCTGTGCTAAAGCCAACAATCTGAAAAAATTGGTTTTGGATGCAAGGCTCGGAGCATTCATTTTGATAATCAGCTTCTGAAAGAAGTCTGCTTTGAGTATTTTCTGATCGATGATTTGTTGGACCATAGAATAAGTAAACTGAGTAAACTTGGTGAACTGAGCGAGTCTGAATTATGGTTTTACGGTGGTGTAGCTGTCTTGGAATTTTGTTTTGACGTATCTGTATACTTCATCGAGTGTTGTCATGCCTTTGATGATCTTGAATACCCCATCTCTTTCGAGATTGATCATACCATTTTGAAGAGCGTAATTTTCTATTTCAAATACGGATTTTCCGTTGAGTAGCATATTTTTTAGTTCTTCTGTGTAATCCATAAGCTCAAATAATCAAACTCTGCCCTTGTATCCTGTTCATGCGCAGATAGGACAAGTTTCTCCTGTTTCAGGATCCTTTCCTGTACCCACAATAGCCATACCCTTTTGAATAAATGTTTCTCGCTGCTCTTGCGTAATATGTCTTGCAAGAATTTCTTTTTTGAGAAGATCTTTGTTGAAGTTTTTGAAGCTTTCTTTTGCATAAGCAAATTTTGGATCTCCTGCTATAGATTGTTCTTTCTTGCAATGATAACATACTTTTCTACACAGTCTTTCTGCAAGCACAAGATTGAAGGTTCCAGAAAGCATATATGGTTTTGCTCCGAGATTGAATACTCTTGTAATAGTTTCTGCTGCCGAGTTGGTATGGATAGTAGAAAATACCAAGTGTCAGGTCATGGCTGATTCCATCGCCATATCGAGCGTTTCTTTGTCACGGATTTCTCACACCATGATGATGTCAGGATCTTGTCTTAGTCCTCATCTCAAACCACTTGCAAAGGTAAATCAAATGTCGGCTCTGATCTGTGCTTGGTTGAGTCCACGCATCTTATTTTCTACTGGATCTTCATAGGTAATGATATTCACTTCGGAAGTATTTACATGATCGAGGCATGCATATAGTGTCGTTGTCTTACCTGATCCTGTAGGTCCTGTCGCTAGGATAATCCCATTTGGGAAGCTAAGATTTTTGTAGATGATATTAAGATTACTTCCTTCGAGTCACAATTCTTCCAATGGTGGAATCTTGAGTGATTTGTCCACAATACGCATAACTAGCTTCTCACCTCGCACTGTAGGAAAAGTATTTGCACGCAGATCCACTTCTTTGTCTGTTTTGGTTACGGCAGAAACTCTCGCATCTTGCGGAAGTCTTTTTTCATCTGGTCTCATTTGTCCAGATTCGATTTTGAATTTGGAGATAATACTCTCATGCAATGTCTTGGGATACTGCACAAGTTCTTCAAGAATACCGTCGATCCTGATTCTGATTCTACAATAATTTTCCAAGGGTTCGATATGGATATCTGATGCTCCTCTTTCTACCGCAATCGTCAAAAGATAGTCAAAAATTTTGACTACGTCTGATTGAAGAATTGAATCGTCTAGTTTTTGCTTGTAATCGATGACTGCCATAAAATTAAGTAAACTGAGTAAAACGCGTAAACAAATCTCCCTCCCGGAGTATTCCGGGATCCCCCTTTCTCCAGCCAAGCTGGACCGAGGTCAAGGGGGCCAATTTTTGTTGTTTTCTAGCACACTTTAATTATACCATGCTGGTATAATTTCGACATCGTAAAACTTTCGAATAAACTCAAGTTTCACTGTGTCTCAATTATACTCGTAACTGAAATTTTTGCAAAAATATGCAAACTTTTGGGTTGACATTTTATCATTTTTTGGCTGTTCGTATGCATACTGAATTGGTATTGATTGTCGTGGGTATCGTTATCTGATGTTTTGTGGGTTATCTGGTTGCAAAACTCTATTTTTTGGCCAAAATGAAGGGACATAGGCAAGATGCAGTAGACAGATCTCGCTCCGTCATGCTCGGTCATGTAAATGAGAAAATAGCTCCTCTACTCCCCAATTTTCCTTATCATTACAAGGATCTCGTATTTCTTGGGAAAGGGATAGATTACCTCGTTTTTGATGGCCTTTCACAGGGGGAATTGAGAAAAATTGTATTTCTTGAGATAAAAAGTGGTGTTTCTTCGCTTAATAAGAATGAAAGATCGATAAAAGAGTGTATATGAAGGGGTGATATTAGCTATGAGGTGCGGCGTAAGTAGTTTGTTTATGGCGCTTTTGTAGCATGTAACTTTTTGCCTGCGGCGCTTTCCTGCGGAGCGTTACTTTTTGCTCCCGGGTCAAAAAGTAACCAAAAACCCCTCGGCCAGTGCAAACTCGCAGTCTGTATTTTACAGACTAGTTATTTGTGTCAGTTCTTGCTATGTATGGTAGTCCATTTGCTTCGGACCCCAGAGGGTCCCCACCTCAGCTTATGTCATGATTGTATTGTTTGCTGTTTGGTTAGCTCGGACAAGTGCACTGGCCCATAAAGCGGAATTCTTTATTGATGATGGTGGCTTCAAACAACCCTGCTAAAGCAGGACCGAGGGGGTGATGTCGACGCTGGTATAAATCAGAATCCTACGGATTCTTTTTGATTTGAATTTATGCTTTGTATCTATAAGAACTATCTCGGTGATGGTTTTTGCATTTTTTTAGGGTCGTAGTTTAATGGTAGAATGCTGGCCTCCCCTGCTGAAGCAGGGTAAACTCCGCTAGCGGTTTAACTTGTCATAAGGCAGTAGTGTAGTGGTAACACGTCGGTCTCCGAAACCGGTGTCATAGGTTCGATTCCTATCTGCCTTGATGTTTAAAATTTATAAAATGTATGAAAAAAATAGAAAAGATATTTGAAATTTTGAGGGAGATATATCCTGATCCCAAGACGGAACTTGACTACTCTACCCCGTTTCAGTTGATGATGGCAGTGATTTTGTCAGCGCAGACGACTGATAAACAGGTCAATAAGGTGACTCCTGCGATATTTGAGTATGTGAAAACGTCTGAGGATTTGCTAGACGGGAAACGGATAAGGGACAACGGAAAACGTGGAATACGCACCAAGGAATATGTTTTTGAGGAGTTTGAAAGGGCGATATCGGGAGTGAATTATTATAAAACGAAGGCAAAAAATATATGGAAATTGGCTGAGATATTAAAGAAATCTTCTCCTCTCTGGCTAACAAATCCCTCCCCCAAAGGGTCCCCCTCCCCTCTACGAGGACTTTGCCTTTATCAAGGGACACAAAATCAGAAGAAGCAAAATATTGAGGAACAACTTGGAGAATTGATGAAGTTGCCGTGAATAGGCGTCAAATCGGCGAAGGTAATCGGTCATGTCTTATGGGATTTACCTGTGATTGCAGTCGATACCCATGTACATAGGGTCGTGAATAGATGGGGAATAATGAAGGAATGCGTAAATAAATCCTCCACCACTTCGTGGTCCCCCTCCTTTCTCAAGGAGGACAAAATGGAATGCGGAAAGAAATCTGAGGATAAAACGGAATGCGGAAAATTTGGGATGGTGAACGGGACGAAGACACCTGAGGAGACCTCGGAGATACTTGAAAAAATTGTGCCATTGAAATATAAGGATTTTGCGCATCATGCGATAGTGCTCTTCTGAAGGTATATATGCACGGCTAAGAAGCCGAAGTGCGATATGTGCGAGTTGAAGAAATTGTGCGAGTATTATAAATCCCTATCCCACGCTCGTGGGCCCCTTTCCCCAGCGAAGCTGGACTAAAGCCTTTCTCGAGGGACACAAAGTATTTAATTTATAAATTTTGGATTATGTTTACGTTGTTGGAACCGCAGTGGGGAATTGATCTTTTGGTGAGTTTGAATGCCTGGATGATGGCGAGTCCTACTTTGGTGTATTGGATTCCAAAGTTGGCGGATATATTTGTGTTTGTCTATCCGGTTTTTTTGTTGGTGATGTATTTTTGGAGAATGGAAAACGGCAAACGGATAAGGGATAACGCAAAAAACATGTACTATAAAATAGCTGCATTGTGGATTGGATTTTCTGTCTTGGCGACGGTGATGGTGAATGTGTTGATCCAATATGTTTTTGCCAAAGTGAGGCCAAATGTCATCTTGTGACTGATAGACAATAAGACAAAATCTATTCTTCATGAATTCCTTCCATCAAGTAGTTTCCCTAGTGATCATGCCGCTGTTTCGATGTCGATAGCGGTGGCGACCTTGGTCTGGGGATTGATGAAAAACCCCGCTAAAGACGGGACGAGAGACAGGAGTTTTATATGGATGAGTATTCCTCTCTTTGCCTTTAGTCTGATTATGTGTTTTTGTAGAATTGCTGGTGGGATTCACTGGCCGACAGATATTATTGCAGGAATGATTGTTGGGGTTGTGGTTCCCCTATTGGGTCGCGGGTCGCGGATTGCGGATCGCGTCGTGAAGGTGCTTGAATGGATTGCAAAAAAGGTGTAGAGAAAAAACCCGTCCCGAAGTTTCGGGAGCGGGTTTTTGTTTTGTATGGGTAGATCATTTTACCCTTCTGGTATCTCTTGTTTGCTATCTACTTTAGGTTCTTCCTTCTTCTCTACTTTAAGTTCTTTCTCGTCCTCTACTTTAAGTTCTTTCTGTTGCTTAATATTTGCTTGGGCGAGAGTTTGGCTTTGTTTCTGTTTTTCTGATTCACTTATAAAGAAATCTGGAGTGATAGCATAGACAACATCCCCCTTTCCTTTTATGACAATACCTTTTTCTTTGCTTATACTCACTACGTCTTCTGCTATTTTCGCATCTTTGAAAGCGTTAAGATAGTCAGAGACTTCTTTCAGTAATTTTTCATTATATAATCATACATAATCTGCATCTTTTACCTTTGCCAACAATCATGCTAGATATGCTTTCATCGTTCTTCGATTGATTATTTCTGTGGCTTCTGGACCCCCTGCCCTATTTTTCAAAAGATTGAATTGAGAGCTATTGTCGGTACTGTCTGCTGCTTTATTTGTAAAAATCTTACTCAATCACGTGAATGACGCTTGGTCGTATTCTTTCTGCGCTGTCACAAGGTTTGCAACATCTGCGTTTTTATCTTTCTGTTCTTTGTCTTTTCAGTCAGATTTTGTTGTCTTTTCTTTTTCGGCGATTGCTGCTTCTTCTTTTTCTCTACTTGCTTTGAGACTATTGTAGATAGATGCAAGCGATTCTCCATTATTTTTTTGTTGGTCGATATTTTTGAGCCCATCGTTCAATCTTTGAAGGTTGTTTTCTACGATGACGTTGTGTAGATGTGGCTTGTTGGCTACTAAATATGTACTTAATCCGATAGAAATACTTTCTCCATTGCGAGCTATTTCTTCTGAGGTCAGACTACGTGGTTTTTGTGTCTGAGTATCAATTTCTGTGTCCTTGTAGATGCCTGATTTTATGACTGCTTCTTTGACTGATTTGAGTGTTTTCTCGTCATTGAAAATGGCATTGATGATCTTGTCTTTTAGATCCTCTGGTATATTCTTGCTATTCAAAACTTCTTGTTTTTTGTTTTCCTCATATTTCGTAATTTTTATATTAGAAGGTATTTGTATTCATGCTCTACTAGTAATATCTACGATCGTTGCCGGATCTAACGTCCCGAAAATATCAGGACCATTCTCGTCATCCTTGTATTTTTTTTTGATTACATTTTTGAACGCACTTACACTAAAATTGTTTGTTTTGCTATCAAATATTTTTTTGAATGTTTCAGGTTCGCTTCCTTGCTTCTTTTCGCCTTTCTTATATGCCCCATGCATTTCTTCTATCACTTCCTCCTTTTCTTTTAAAATCATATATTCTTTGGAATAGAAATCATTGATCTGTGCAAGCATTTTGTCATTTCCTGCAAATCGCTTCTGTAGCGCCTTCTTTCCTCAGACAAGTTCTGCGACCCAGAAAAATACCTTGAGAATAGGATTATTCTTATCATAATTTCCTTTGAGTATATCGCCCATCCACTGGAAAATTCATTTTTTTGTTTCCTTGTTTTCTGGGCTGATTTGCGACTCAAGATACAATATTTGAGCCAACATCTTGTGTTGTTCTGTATCTTGTGTATCGGTCAAATTTGCTTTTGCCCAAGCGGATATTTTGGAGAGATTTGTTTTTTTTGTATCTAAATTTTCTCATAAATATGTATCATTCCATACATTTTCTTGATTATTGATTTTATTCAACAACATCTGCACTAAGACTTTATCATTCAATTCGATGATCCTATCATAAAGCACTGAAACATATTCATCTTTGTTTAAAGATTTCGCGTCGTCCATTATCTGATAGAATCGCGTCTTGATATATTCTGGTGTCTGTTTGTCTAGATATGTTTTGTAGGCGTATTGCGCTCATACATCCTCTAGGCCATTTGGAATAGATGGTTTATTAGCAATAAGTTCAGCGTTTAAACCTTCTGCATATTTTTTGGCCTTGAGCATGTTTGGATATTCGTTTGGTCAAAAAATAATATACTGATACATTAATTTATCGCCCCTTTTCTTTTGAGTGCCTCCCTCTTCTAAAACAGGAATTCTGATTATTTTTGTATCTTTGGGATAACGATCTATTTCTTCATCTGAAATAGGACTTCCGCTTTCCGCTTCCCCTACAACAATATAGTCAATCTTTGTTGTATTTACTATTTCTCCATTGAAGAGTTTGGTTCGATACTCCTTTGTCTCTATCTCTGATTTGAGATTATTATCAGACGATCCCATATATCATTTGAGATAATACGATCGATTAAATTTTTGATTGTCATTCAAATTTTTTCACCCTGCTTTCATATCATCAAATATTGCATTGTATGCTTTTTTGTAATTGCGACTTTCAAAAAGTTTTGAGCTATAATCCTGAGAAAGATAGGTCTCTATAGACACCTGTTCTGTAGCGATGTATTGATTTTTTAAATTATCAAATGCCGTCGTTCACTGACTAAGAATAGTGGTCAGTTTCTGAAGTTTTTCTCCGGCCAATAGTTTTATAAATCCCTTATTTTTGCTATCTACCTTGTTTCTTGCTTTCTGTAGCTGCACATCTACGGCTGCACTTATTTGACTTGGTGTTTTCGCTGAGTCAATCACTGCACGCAGATCTGCGATAGTTGCCTCAAAATCTTTCCTATCTTTGCTTCATAGTTCGCTTTCTACTTGTGGTGCCAATGTATTTAATATGTTAATTGTTCCTGTTTTGAATTCTTTGAATTCCGCTTCTGTGAGCGACTCCATCTCTGATGGCAAGCTTTCAGTTACTTGATTTTTTAATACATCTACTTCTTTTTTGAGAGATGCTATTGCAACATTTGCTACTTCTGCTGCTCGTCTCCCTGCTTCTTCTGCCGCATCTACTGAAGAATCATTCTCTTTTGGAGAGTTTATTTTTTCTTTTTCATCGTATAATGATTCGATAGAGTCGATCATGTGTATTTGATATGGAGTAAATATTACTTCTCAATTATAGTCTGAACCAAAAAAATAGTCAAGTTTTTGACTATTCTCTGGGCTTTGTTTGTTGACAGATTGTGAAATTATTCTATAATTAGTATTTTCCTTCAAATGAGCTGGTCCTTCCTCGCATAAATCTCTGGGACTGATGTGATAGAGAGACCTTTTGACGAAAGGTCTTTATTAAGCTTTGCCTCTAGGATGTTTGAGTGTCAGATGTAGTAGGGAATGGTGCAGACGGCTGCAAAATCCCCCTGTCCTCCGGACTTCCCCCTTTGCAAAGGGGGACAAATTTCTTGTTTGATTTCGGCTATTCTCTCAAGGAATGATTCGTAGAGTTTGAGGACTTGGGTTTGTGCTGATTGAACGTCTTTGGGAGTGGATTTGGCTGTGATGATGGGGCCGAGTCGTCACTCAGTGACTATCAAAAGATTCAAAGATTTAGAGTCTCAAAGATTCAAAGATAGTTTTTTGTGAATGTCCTGTACAAAGAGATCGAATTTCTTTTCTGGTTGTGCTAATAGATCCCCCCTTTTTCCTCTTGTGAACTGAGCAAATGCTAGTCGTCGAGGCTTATTTTTTTCAGCGGAGGAAATGTCGATGTCTGATCCGATGAAGTCATATCAGAAATGATTGGCGATGAAACCAGTAGTTCAAGAGCCTACGAAGGGATCATAAATCGTGATGCGGGTCGCGGGATGCGGGTCGCGGTGGATTTTTGATAGACCGATATTGAGGAGAATGTGGGTAAGTTTTGCTGGCATCATTCCCATCTGCATACTGCGAGCCGGCTTTTCAAAGTCGACAACTTCATACAGATAAATAGGCTGATAGCCTTCCACAATTCAAAATTGTTCTTTGTTTATCTGGATGATTTCTATTCCTTTTTCTTTGACTTCTTTGTCGGTATGAGACAGTTTTACGAGTTTGTATCTCTTGATTCCGTATTCGGATTTGAGATTTTTCCCCAAATTTTCATCGTTGACTCCGATGGTTTTCTGACCACTAAGACGATTGATCATCTCTTCTTTGTCTACTACCCTCCCCCATTTGATAACACCACCAAGCTGTTTGATACGATCGGGAAAATCGCTATCAAAGGTGATGATATTATTCCAGATAGGTTTGATATTTGTCGGCTCAACAAAATTGAGTTCTGCTAGGCTTATTTCTGAGTTTTTTCCGAGGACGGCGAAGAACATAAATTCTAAATTTTAGATGCTAAATGTTGGATTATCTGGTAAGATATACAGAAAAGCGGGCGAAAAACAAATGGCTTTAGGCTGTTGCTTTTCTATTGCGCCTTGCCCGCGCCCGGCCTTACTTTTTCCCTCTTCGAGGACTTCGTCTTCCGGCGAAAAAAGTAAGCAAAAACGCCTCGTCGAGTGCGGTCTTAGATATGTGCTGTCTCGATATTTGAGTTTGGGAATGGTCCCACATTAGACATTGCACTCGACTTTTCCTATCTCGTTAAAATTTCGTGATTTCTTTTTTTTGAAAAAAACCTGCAGATTGCTACATCCTATGAGCAAAATACAGGCCTTTTTTATGTATGCGTTTGTGTGGAGATAAATTAAGCGTGACTATGAACTGCCTCGAGTTGGAGGTCAGCATTGATTTTTTCTAAAGTATTCATCTTGCTAGAAAGCTGCTCTATACTTCCCTTCATTTTCAATTGTTTGATTTCGTTTTCGAGTGCTTCTTTCTTTTTCTTGAGTGATTCTGCTGATTCTGTAGGGATAGTTGTTGCAGAAGAAGCGACGATGCGGATGATCTTTCCATCTACAAATGCCATACCTTTGCCAATACTAATCAAGATCTCATTTTTTGAGAAAATGTATCCTGGCGTATGTGTTGTTTCAAAGGGAACCAATGTGACAATTCCTGTTTTGAGCGAGGTAACCATAGGTGCACTACTATCTGTAATAGTGATAGTACCACTATCAGTAGGCAATGATACGCTTTTTATCTCGCCTTGATATACCGACTTCTCGGGTGTAGAAATCTTTAATCTCATCTGTTTTCATACAATATAAAGATATTCAAGTATAGTCTCGTTTTCGCTGTTTTGCAAATTTTGAATGCTTTGTGCATGTATTTAGCTTGACAAAACCACTTAATGTTGTTTATTGTCGTATTCTGTCAGATTGCCGCACTGCGTTCGCAATGACGGCTGGATTATTTATTCTCTTTGTTGAGTGATCTTCTAATAAATGCTGGTGTTTCTAGGTCTTCTTCTATAGTTACCACCTTTTCCTCTGCCCTATCTTTGTCAGAATTAAATGGATCCATACTACTTCCTTCTTTTTTGATTCCTCTCGTGATGAAACTTTCAGCTTCTCTTGTTGGTCTTCCTAGCATATCTCTTCTTGGTTGTTTGAGTATTTCGTCTCTACTTTGCTCAGAAAATCCTGTAGCAATGATAGTTACTTTAACTTCATCTTCGTATGATTCATCAAAGGTCATTCACCAAATCATATTTACATCATCATCAATAATCTCTTCAACGACTGCTGCCGCTTCTCTCACCTCTGTAGGTGTCAAATCATGTCCTCCAGCGACTGAGAAGATAATATTTTTCGCTCCATCAAGATTTGTTTCAAGAAGTGGGTTTTCGATAGCTTTACGTGCTGCATCTACCGCCCTCTTCTCTCCTGCTCCATATCCGATTCCAAGTAATGCATTACCTGAATTTTGCATCACTACTTTGATATCTGCGAAGTCGATATTGATATCTCCTGGTTTGACGATAAGGTCAGAAATTCCCTGAACTCCCAAGAAAAGAATCTTATCTATCATCGTAAATGCTTGTTTGAAGGTAGTTTTTTTGTCGATGACAGTGAAAATTTTATCATTTGGAACTACGATGAGTGTGTCTACAGCATCTTTCATCTTTTTTAATCCTTCTTCAGCATTGAATTCTCTCTTTTTTCCTTCAAATGAAAATGGTTTAGTAATGATACCTACGGTCAAAATTCCCATAGATTTTGCTATATTTGCTACTACTGGAGCGGCTCCTGTACCTGTTCCTCATCCCATACCACAAGTAATGAATACCATATCGGTGTCTTGAAGCATAGCTTTGATTTCTCCTTCGCTTTCTTCAGCAGCTTTTCTCCCAATTTCTGGATTTGCTCCAGCGCCAAGTCCTTTTGTCAAATTGAGTCAAATATTCACTTTTTTGTCTGCTAAATTTGTTGCAAGATCTTGTGCATCAGTATTGATAGCACAAAACCCTACTCCTTCGAGTCCTTCACTAATCATTCTATTGAGGGCTTTATTTCCGCACCCTCCTATACCGATAACTTTGATTTTTGCTCCAGGGATAAATTCAGGTTTGATTTCTTGGATGATCATTACGTTAAGAAAATTAAGAGTTAAAAATGAAGAATTAAGAATCGATGAACTTTATTTTAATGTGTTTTGAATACATAGGAGGCGCCCCAAATTCCTTATCTATACCTACAATGGTTGAGAAGGGTTGCAATCTTCTCGTGAAAATATGGTTTTTTTTGGGGCGATCTCTTATATGTCATTAGAACAAATCCTTGAAGAATTTGCCTACGCTACCTACGATATCAAATCATTTGAGAATGTTGAAATTTCACTTCCTTCATTCCGTATATTTATTTGATCGTACGTAAGCGCCTAATACATTGACGAATTGGATGTTGGTAGAGAGATCTCCTAGATCGAGTATCGTATCTTTTCCATAAAATGTTGCTAATTTGAATATATCTTTGGCTAGTAAGTCTACATTGGGAACCTTCGCTCATCCCCCTATCAAGAGCACTCCGCCTGGTAATTTCCCGTCTTTGTCTAGTTCTATGAGATGTTTGTTGATCTTGTTGAAAATTTCTTCGTATCTTGCATTGATGATGTCCGAGAGGAATAACATATCGACTGGACTGTTTTCTGGAATGTCGTGTTTGCTCAAGAGCGCTGTTCCATATGATCTTTTGAGGTCTTCAGCTTCTTTGATGTCTATTTGCATACCGATAGAGATGTCTTTGGTCACATCCTCTCCTCCGATAGGTATCACCCCATATCCTAGTGGATATCCATCTTCATAGATGACATAACTACTTTGATTTTTTCCTATGTCTATAAGGATAGTTCCTAAATCTCTATGATCATAATCGATAGCTATCTCCGTAGAGGCGATGATGTTTGGAATAATGTCTGCTACTCTAAGTCCGATTCTCTCAAAGCTTTCTATAATTCCATTGTATAAATTCTTTGGCACCATGAAGACGTCTGCTACGAGTTCAAGTTTCTTTCCTTTCATGCCGATAGGGTCTTTTTCTCTCTTGTGTTCGTCAATAATTCGGTAAACAGGCACGATTTTGATTGTTTCAAAATTGCTCTTTACAGAAATATCAGAGATTACTCTAGAGAGATGTTCGACATCATCCTCTCCTATCTCGTCAGTCATTATCCTTTTTTGTTCTACTACTCTCTGAATAATTGCCTCTGGATGTGAAATACTGACAAAGATTTCGTCGATAAAATCTCCTCCTAGCTTTTTGATAAAACCTTCAGCAATCTTATTGATGGTATTTACGAAATTTTCTGAATCCAAGATTTTACCTTTACGCAATCCTTGGGTCGGTTCCATCTGTTTTACAAGGATGACATTTTTCCCGTCATCTTCTCCAAATACTACTCCTTTAATACTATCGTTTCCGATGTCGAAAACCGCCTTGATGTTTTTCATGCCTAAGGGACCATTAAAAGACTAAAAACACTGGAATATTGTTATCATTTACACGTGTATGTAATGCGTACAAAAAAACAATTAGAATTACTCTAATTGTGATATACGATGGTTAGCGGTATTTTGCTGCTTGATTTATCGTCTGCTAACTATAAGTTTTCTGTCTTATTTTTCATCGAAAAATAGCCTAAGAATCACGTATTCCATAGAGTGTTTTATGGATCCCCTTTTTTCGTAAAGTATAGTTGAGACGTACCTTTTTTCTAATATCTGCATGAAATTTGAGTATCTTGTCGGAAATAATAATCCCCCATCAATCTTCTTGATGTTTTTTTGTCTTGTATAATACAATAGGTAGCCAAATTAGTTTAATTACTTTCTCTAAGAGCCTACCCCATATACTCCCAAAACAATATTCAAAGATATTTTTTGCTTTTGTTTTTCCCTCAAATAGTCTGCTACCTATATGTATACTATGCTCTAACGGAAAGTTAGGGAGGAGGCTAATCAATCGTTTGTTGGCCTGATATATATTGTTATTTTGTTCCATATATAAAGGTATCAGGTGTGCTAACCAATAACTGAAATAGATGTCTGTCTTGGGTAAGGTTATGTTGTACATATTCTCTGCCTCCTCTGTTATATAAAAGGAGAGGCAGAATTTCTTTGTCTTTTTTTTGAGCGACCTTTTGAGTCACAAGACGAGAAAAAACAATACGCTGAAAAATCTTGCGCGTCGTAGTGCGTTTTTCTTGGTGACAATAAAGAGGTCTATGTCAGAATCTTCCTTGAGTGCATTGAAAGAGATAGAATTACACAAATAGATGGACTTGATGAAGGGCATGGATCTGTAGAGCCGTCAGAATTTGTTGATATGGCTGATATATTCGTGCATAAAGGGATTGGGCTTATGCCACGAAAAAGAACTCAGATCTCAGATGACAGACGGTAGGATATTATCAAGCTTCTTCTCGAAGAGGAAGTATTCGGGATTTTTGGGTATAGGATAATTCATGACCTTGTAGAAAATGAGGCTATCTTCGTAATTTGGTACTTCTAAGAGCGATTGTTGGTCATACATAGGTGTCACTCTGAATAAAATGAAGAGTATATCCTTCGTCAGGCTCAGGATGACAACTCTCTTAAGAGAACTATTGT
>Ga0172379_10001340_pt1 | contig 49880 bp, 31 predicted proteins | sample GrowelOW334metaG_FD_119756 | JGI IMG/M metagenome (GOLD analysis project Ga0172379, IMG submission 119756) | Groundwater microbial communities from an aquifer near a municipal landfill in Southern Ontario, Canada - Groundwater well OW334 metaG | ecosystem: Environmental > Aquatic > Deep... | reverse complement strand
TTTACTATTTGATTCATTTTTACTGTCATCCCACTCAAATTCCATAAGTGATTTTTAAAATTAGTTGTAACATGCAAATAGTCGCCAAAAAAAGTGTTGTTTATTATATTTATACCGATACCTGTTAAAATTGGCGGTAAAATGGGTTATGTCATTTATCAGCAATAAAACAGTATTCCGGCATTAAAAAAATGAATTTAGTCATGGCTTAGTTGCATTTCTTTTATTTGTTCATTGTTAATTGAGCATTGTTAATTGAACATTTGATATTGTTTGTTTATTCTCTTTATCTCCAAAAAACTTAAAATATAAAATGTTCAATGTCAAACAAACAACCCTCAATATTCAAGTAACCGAATTTGCAACTAGTTCCAAAGCCCAACTTGCATATACCCTTATTCGTGTTTTGGTTTATTATTTTAAACCGTTTTAGGCAATCCTACTCTGGTAAGGATTTCATTTGCTTTTTTCAATTTTTCAGGAAAAAGCGTTTTCCCTCTGAACCGCTCCAATTGTTTATTTATTTTCACAATTGGAATCTTTTTTTCATTTAAATTTTTCAAATCCATACTGTTACTTATTTTTCCGAGTTATCAAAAAAGCTTCGTAATCTTCACCAATTAAAAAGTCCTCCCACATTTCACCTTTTAACCCATAAACGCGAAAATCCTCTAAAATGGCTGCAATATTATTTGTTATCCCCATTCTATATAGTCTGGTTCTAACAGCAGTGCTCCCTGTGGCATGAATCCAAGCTTGAGGGTATCGGCCGGTAAACGAGTAAACTGTTGATGCAACTGTAGCTAATACCTTTGGGCTATCACCATTGTTTGTTACCGATTTATCATTTATCCCGTCAATTTTTTCATCGTAATCACCAAATGCCAAATTATATACATTCTCAATGGATGTAACTGAATACTCAACAATTTTTTTAACATTTCCTTTTGGACCTATACTCGTGAACTCATAAAGCATTAATTGGTCTTCCGAAGTATATGCGTATATGGGATATTTCATTTTTTTCTTCTTTAACTATTTCTCCTTTTCTTTATTTGCTCATTGTATATTGAGCATTTGACATTGTTTGTTTTTTAACTTCTTTTCACCCCTCCCCGAGTACTCGGGGCACCTACCCTGCGAGCAAGGGAGAGCGGTTTGAACTGGCAGCAGTGGGTATTTAATTATTTCAATTTGTTTCCCATTTTAATTATTTGTACTGCCCTACTCCCTCCTTTTCAAAGGAGGGTTGGGGTGGGTAAATTATATTTCAAACTTTTTCATTTCTTTTATTTGTTCATTGTTAATTGAGCATTTGATATTGTTTGTTTATTCTCTTTATCTCCCCAAAAATTAAATATTCAAGTCTATCGACGCTGGAAGGTTACTGGTTCCTCTGACCTGGGCTCCGGCGCGGCGGACTGCCAGCGTCAAAAAAAACTTAGTTGCATTTTGTATGTTTTAGTTTCACTTCTTTTATTTGTTCATTGTTAATTGTTAATTGCTCATTATTAATTGCTCATTGTTAATTGCTCATTATTAATTGCTCATTGTTAATTGCTCATTATTAATTGTTAATTAATCTTATAAAATTACATCTTTTTGGTTATTTAGCATAACTAAAATTTTAAAATTGCTGTAAATGCTATAAATATTCAGTTTTTACACTTACCATCTAATCTCAATGTAAAACACCAAACGCTGTATTTTAGTCCAGAAATACGGCCCGAAAGTTGTTCGGTACTTAAACCAATTACTGTAAGGTTTGTTCGCATATAAAAAAAGCGTTGCTTGTTGGGTTTTTAACTGCTAAATATACTTAAAATGTTTGGCTGTTACCCACAGGTATGGGTTAATTTTTATAAGCATTAATAGTAACAGGATAAATGGTGATAACTAGAAGATTAAGGTATTAGTGGAATTTGAGGGTGTGAGTTTTAACATTCTTGCATCACCACCTCTCTAGTCGGTCTAAAATCGTAAATTTATTGGATCACAGCCTCTCTAGCCGGTATTGTAAAATCGTTAATCAAAAATCGCACATCGTTAATCGCAAATTTTTAATTTTATTGGATCACCGCCTCTTTAGGCGGTATTGTAAAATCGTTAATCATAAATCGTTAATTTTTAAAAATGATAAAATAAATACCGGCCTGCAGTCCGGCGATCCAAACCTCCACCTCTCTAGTCGGTCTATTATATTACATTTCTGAATGTTAATCGTTAATCGTTAACTTTTCTCATAGTTTGTCCCGATTTTTCATCGGGAAACGAAGTGAACGGCATAGCTCTCAACGGAAGGTAATAATCGTTAATCATAAAAATAAATTCCAATGTTAGATGAAAAAAGTTGTACTTTTGAAATATGAGTATCGTTGAAAGAAATAAGGAAAAGATAAAAGTTTTGTGCACCAAACACAATGTGTCAAGACTTTTTGTATTTGGTTCCGTTTTGACAGACAGATTCAAAAAAAACAGTGATATTGACTTTATTGTTGATTTTTCAGGAGTTGATTTATATAATTACGCTGACAATTATTTTGATTTTAAAATATCATTAGAAAAATTATTAAGACGGCCCGTTGATTTATTAGAAGACAAAGCGATTAATAATCCTTACTTGAGGCAATCCATAGAAGAAACTAAACAATTGATTTATGGATATTGAGATAAAAACATGGCTCTTTGATATTCTGCAATCAATCAACGAGATTGATAGTTTTTATGAAAATAAACCAAAGATTTTTGAGGAATACATTACAGATATCAAAACAAAAAGAGCAATAGAACGGGATTTGGAGATAATTGGAGAAGCAGCAAATAGAATATTAAAAAGAGACAAGAGTTTTAAACTCTCAAATGTGGAAAAGATTATTGGTACAAGGAATCGTATTATTCATGGATATGACAAAATATCGGATGACTTAATTTGGAGTATTGTTATAAATCATTTACCGCGATTGAAAGAAGAAATAACTGGATTATTAAATAAATAGCAGCGTACATCGTTAATCATAATTCGTTAATCGTTAACTTTTCTCATGACCCCGAATACTACAATAAATACCGGCCCCGAGTACTCGGGGTGATCCAATCAGTATCTCAAAAAAAGAATTCACCTGTTTTTAAATTCCAATACTTTTACTATTTTCATCAAAATTTTAAATCAAACCAATGGCACGATCAAAAATTATAACCCACCAAGGAAAAGAGATTTTATACCAGGATTTTTCAGGATTAAAAACAGCCGATGAGGTAAATGCCGTAATTACCGAGAGCAGGAAATATTTTCATAGCCAACCCTTGGGAACAGCCATGTCGTTGGCCAATATTGATGAAATGCATTTCAATAATCAAATAAAAGATTTGTTCCTAAATTTTGTTAAAGAAAACAAACCTTACATGAAAGCAAGCGCTATTATTGGTGTAATTGGATTAAAACAAATTGTGTTTAATGGAATTATGAAGTTGACTGACCGCGATGTGAAGTCATTCAACAATGAAATTCAAGCTAAAGAGTGGTTGATTTCGCAAAATTAATTATTCTTCATTATAATAATAAACAGCAACTATCACCCTATCTAATTGATGCATAGAATAATAAATAAAATTTTAGGATTTAGTATAAAATAACCTAGGAGATATCTCAACCTAGCTCGGGATTAGTTCGACTAGATAATCCCGATTGCTCGGGATTATAGCCTCATTGCATTAATTAGCTATAGGTTTCCGGCTGGCAAAAATTAGTTTATTTTTAGCTTCAATTCGCGATAAATACATGCTTCTGGCTTCTTCAGCATCGGCACCAACAGCAATATATATTTTAGTCCTAAAATCAATAATAACTTCTTGCATTTTTGATAGATCCGGCGATTTATACGTATTCAGTTTTTTTTCAATCATTCGATAATTCCTTTCAATTAATGTATTTAAAATGTTTATTCTTTAATGTTAACTGTTAAAATGCGTTTTTGTTTTGATTATCAACAAAAGTAATTGTTTATGTTTTGGTCTCTTATTTACTGTACATTCATTTAACTAAAAAAACACAACCATTGCTACCAGTAGTTTTGGAATAATTGCAGCTGTTTTTATTTTCAATTAATAAAAGTACATCCACGTTCGATAGTTCCTTAAAAAAAATATTATTGTTAATATAAAACATTTGTAAATGTACTGTTTTATATTGGAATAAAGATGTTTTCGGTAAACTATATTTTATGCGATGTGTTTATTGGTTTGAACCCAAATTCAGCATTTGAAATGCTGAATCGATTATCCCGAGAATTCGGGATTGTAAATCAAGTTTTTTCTTACTTGATTACAAAATCTAAATCGGGGTGAACCCAACTAACGCAAGTAGTTCGTTCCTGTTGTCTCTCCTATTGCGTAATTTGGGTTAAATTGTATTTTGAAAAGAAGTTTGACATTACTAACTTAGATGCAAAATAAAATGATGTCTTCAATTAACCGATTACTCAAAATTAAGTTACTTTTTCTTGCCCTGTTATTCCCCTTATTCTTATCTGTGGCAGGGTTTATGGTGGGAATGTTTACGAAAAATATCCCCTTTGCTATCCTATTTTCAATTTCTGGTGTAGCAATTGGAATCCTTTTAAACATTATAGGTTATTCCCGAAAGTTATTTACACTGGCACTATTCTACACTCCCGTTCCTTTGGCTCTTTTTATGCTAAGCTGGTGGATTGCTGATTTATTTACAGGCAGCAATGTATCGTTACTTATTGGTTTGCTAGGTTTTTTTGTAGGAATATGGTTGAATTACGAATTGGTTCTTCCATACCAATTTTATAAGATTAAAAAGAGGATTTTAGCTGTAATCTATATTTTCTTTTCAATTTCATGCCTTGGCTTTTTTATGGGTATCCCTGTTTTTAATATCCTTTTAGGGATTTTAGCCGGCAATTATTTATCAATCCGGGTAATGGATAATTACAACCGTCAATCTTATGTGACTAAAAACCTAAGACAAGGTTCACTTTTTACTGCGTTGGTTCTACTTTTACTTATCGTTTATTCTTTATTGGTGGCATTTTCTGATATCGATCATTTGATTCAACTGGCAGAACAGATGCTGCGTTTTTCATTTACCCATTCTCAATTTTATTTTATAGCCATAACTGGTGGAATTGCTCTTGTTATTCTTCAGTATTTCATTACTCTGATTACTGCAAAAACGATGTTTGAATATTGGATGAGCAAGAAAAAAGCATCTCGGGAATAAAAGAGATAGCTCTTTTCTAAAACAAGATTGTTTTAATGAACTTCCTCACAGCAAGTGTACAAGGTAACAGCAAAGGAGCACTTTTCAAAGGATATAGCCGTCAAGTTAAAGTTAGTAAAACATTGATAATGAGCAATTATTTTCTAAAAATAAACCTTATTTATAATGCCTGTAATTTCAATAAGGTAATAAGGTTTTGGTAGATTTTTAAAAACCATTTCTACTAAGGTTTAACAAAAAAATAAGGTTTTCCATTTAAAAACAGATTCGGTTTAATAAAAAATCACAACATATTCATTATTAATAGTTCAGCCATATTATACTTAAAACGGGATAAATTTCCGCATGCTAAATATTTGGGCTAAAGCCCGAAACTTTTCGATTATCAAGCTTCCCCGCCCTTGGTTCGGCAGGCTCACCAACCCTAGGACGGGGCAATTTAAATGAACGAATTTATCCCGTTTGCAGTATAGCTTGACGGCTATAGCCCAAAAGGCGGTGAGGGAAATAGCAAAATGTATATGAAATTAAATATCTATCTCCATTTTTTTTTAGCACAATAATTTGACTTCTCTTTCTTATTATTCCATCACCCAAGCAAGCGAATAGACCAAAGCCGCTTGCCAATTAATGGCAATCTCGTTGTGCGAATAACTCTTCTGTTTATCAACCCAATCGGTTGCGGTATGACCTCCGCCTACCAAATAACCGGGCCATGGCGCCACAACGCTATCACCACCCGAGCGGCGATCGTGCGGGTTCATAGCCGGTTTAATTCCCAAACCGGTAACGAATGAACGTCCGTAAAAATTGCGCCCAAATAGGTGGGCTATAATTTGCTCCCCTGCTCTTTTGTATTTTTCATCGCCGGTTAAGATATAGGCAAGGTAAAGGTTTGCCGACAAACGGGCTACCGTTCCGTTGCAACCCCAATAGTATTTATCGAACGGGCGGCCATAAACATCAGAACTGGTGAAATTTACGATGGAGTCGGCCACTTCAATTACATCTTGTATAATCCGATAATTTACTTTGGTTGTTTTCCCTTCTTTTTCTGATAACAGGTAAGTAAAGACACCCAAATTTTTAACATTGCCCCAGTCCCAGTTCAAGTCAACAAGGGTGGTCTCCTCACTCATTTTATTTTCAAAATCGGCCAAATAAATCGGCTGTCCGGTGGTTTCCCACATTTCGGCCGCAGCCCATATACGAAAGTCCTTGTCACCGCATTGATAACCACCCGTATGAAATTCTTTTTGATCCCATTTCTTAAATTCCGGATGTTTATACAAATAGTCATAACTTTTTTTAGCTGCAACGAAACAAGTTTCAGCATAAGCAGTATCATAAGGCAGAAAATAACGGGCAGCCTGTGCCATAATAGCAGTAAAACAGGCTGTGGCACTCGAACCCCATTCGGTAAAGTATCTTTTTTCCAAATCTTGGTTGGCCATTACAAAGGGTTCGAAATTTAAACGGGTCAATTTGTGCGAAACCCGGCCCGAATTGTCGGCATACTGCATTTTAAGCAACCAATCGGTTTCATATTTTAGTTCTTTTAAATAGTCGGGATAAGCTGCAGCGGTGTTAGGAATATCCAATTTAAAAGCTTCAAGTTTGGGTTGAAAATTGTCCCAAGTCATAAAAAGCTGACCCATGGTAACGCCGGCATTCACAACATATTTTCCAAAATCGCCGGCATCGTGCCAACCTCCGGTTCCGTCTTTTTGTTTATTGCCAAATTCGGTGTAATTCAACCAGCCATCTTCCAAATGACATGCTTCCTGATGAAACGTGTCGCCTTTGTGGGTTCCATCAACAGTGGTACCGCATCGCCATAAATAAAAACCGCGCATGGTTGTGTAAAAAGCCGAATCGTAGGCATTACTATCTATTTTAAATGCAACTGATTTTGTTCCATTTGAAGTCTCCAAATAATAATTCCCAGGTTTATTAAACGCTGAAAAATCAGCAATAAACGCGGTTTCATTTACATCGGTTTGCAGGTTACCCTTGCCGGTTTCTGCTTCAAATACCTCCTTGTTTGTGGAGGCATCTATAATTTTAAACTCACCGCTATCACCCAATACGGTAGCTATTTTAGAACCATTGGGGGTAAAGCCCAGGGAGTTTAAAAATACTTTTCCGGAGCCGGTTTTATTCGACTGAACTGAGCAACTAATGGCCAGTACCATTATTCCTAACAGGATTAAGTTTTGCTTCATTATTTTTATTTAGTTAATTATTACTAGAACTTCAAATCTTTTGATTCACCCGCTTTAATGTTATATGTTGCAGTTTTTCCATTATAAGTAATTTTGCATGATGAGTCGGTTTTACTATAAACTTTTGCATGGGTGAGTAAGCCTTTTTCCCATTTTAAATTGAATACAAAACCGCCCCGGGCACAAATGCCTTTTACTTCACCTGAGTCCCAGGTATCAGGCAATGCGGGTAATAGTTGAATTTCATTTTCATTGGATTGCAACAACATTTCAACTACTGCTGCTGAACCACCAAAGTTACCATCAATTTGAAATGGTGGATGGGCATCAAATAGGTTTGGATAGGTTCCTCCACGCCATGAATTTTTAGCACGGATTGCATCAGGCTCCACATAATTAAGCAATTCACGATACATTTTGTATGCATGGTTTCCATCTCCTAAACGAGCCCAAAGGTTAATTCTCCATCCTTTTGACCAACCGGTGGTTTCATCGCCTTTTATTTCAAGGGTTTTACGGCAAGCTGCAGCCAATTCGGGTGTGGTGGCCGGTGTTATTTGGTGGCCCGGAAACAAGCCGAACAAATGCGATTGATGACGGTGTCTTGGGTCTTGGTCTTTCCAATCGAAATACCATTCTTGCAACCCACCCGTAGCACTGATTTTATACGGTAATAATTTATCAAGTGCTTGCTTTAATTGTAGTGCGAATGCTTCATCGTTGTTCAAAATGGCCTCAGCCGCCAATGTCTGTGTCAATAGTTCACGAATCATGGCAATATCGGCTGTTCCGCCATAAAAAGTAGCCCCTTTGTAACCTTTATCGGTAATGTATTCGTTTTCGGGTGATGTAGAAGGTGAAGTAATCAGCTTTCCGTCTTTATCCTCAACCATCCAATCGAGGCAAAATTGTGCTGCTCCCTTCATAAGCGGATATGCTTTATTTTTAAGGAATTCTTCATCTTTGGTAAACATATAGTGCTCCCACAAATGGGTGCTTACCCAAACGCCACCAAGGTTCCAGTTGGCCCATGAGGGGTTATCCGAGCCAAAATTCCCCACGGGGTTGCTCATGGCCCAAATATCGGAGTTGTGAGCTACGGACCAACCGCTTGAATTATAGAATGTTTTGGCAGTAACCGCACCGGTAACCGCCAGATTGTTTATAAAGGTAAGTAAGGATTGATGCATTTCGGAAGGGTTGGTATTTTCGGCCAACCAGTAATTTTCTTCAGCATTTATGTTCATGGTATAATTGCTGCTCCATGGGGGATAAAGGTGTGGGTTCCACAAGCCTTGCAAATTTGCAGGAACGGCAGGTGTACGCGAACTACTAATGAGCAAATAGCGTCCATATTGAAAATAAAGTATTTCAAGGTTTTTATCTTCTTTGCCCTCTGCATAGCGTCGTAACCTTTCATCGGTGGGCAGGTTTGGCGCCGTGGTTGCTCCAAGGTTTAAACTTACGCGATTAAAAAATTTCTGATAATCTGCGATATGGTCGGCTTTAAGATTATTGTATGATTTGGCCAAAGCCTGATTCATTTGCTTATTGGCAATACCTTCAAAATCGGAACCATCAGTTACAGGATTTTTATCGAAACCATTAAAACTAGTGGCCAACGAAACATAAATCAATACTTCGCTGGCATCTTTCACTCCAATGGTGGAATCGGTTGAAACTATTTTACCGTCGGTGTTTTTAAGCTGAACCAGTGAAATAAACCGGGTACCTCCGTTTTCTTTTGACTTTTCTGCTGAGTTAACATCCCCCAAAAATTTAGGAGAAGGATGAATCATAGCATGACCTAATCCTTTTAAAACTGAGTTATTTACTGATGCTTTGTGATTTAAAAGACTCTCGAATTTCACATCAAAATTCAAAGCATTCTTTTTATTGCTGGTTAGTTTGATTACCACAACTTTATCGGGATTTGAAACAAAATATTCCCGTTTGTATTCCACCCCATTCTGCTCATACCTAACTGTAGATACCGCATTATTCAAATCCAATTCGCGGTAATAATTTTTAACCTCCCCCTCGTTTTTAAAGTTGATTTTGAGCGTACCAAGCGGAGTATAGGTTTCTGAATTTTTCCCTTGCATGGTCTTGTTTAATGAATCGGCCAAAGGGTAATTTTCATTTTTCAGGGCTTCACGAATGGCAGGCAGGTTCTTGTACGCCTCAGGGTTCATGTTGGCTATAACCGGTTCGCCCGACCACAAGGTAAGGTCATTCAGGTAAATGGTTTCGGAATTTACACCCCCAAAAACAGTAGCCCCTTGCTGGCCATTACCCAACACCAACGTCTCCTCAAAATATTGAGCAGGTTTATTGTACCAAAGTTTATCGGCGGTTTGAGCCGTGAGGCAAGGAACCCGGCTAAGCACGATTAGGGATAGGAATAAGAATGTTTTACTTTTCATATTTAGTCGTTTTATGAATGCTATTTATAGTGTCATAATACTTTTTCATAACAAACCATGCTTTCTTTTTTTCTCCCTTATCGGAAAGTAATCCTTTACGGTTCCATCCTTGTTGGTATTTTGGATGCAAACGGCTCAATGACCTAAAGTCGGTTAAAATCCAAGGGCAAGTGCCTACAAGGTTTGGAACAGTGGCAAACAAAGCTACTTGGTCGGTGAAAATTTTCTCTTGATACTCTTCGTTCCAAAAAGCAGCTTCATCGGCCGGCCCTTCGTGATTGCCATACTTGGCTTCGCCACCGAATTCTGAAATAAACACCGGTTTGTCTTCACAAACAAGCTTCCATTTGGTTTCTTCAGGTTTGCCTTGCCATGGTGCGTACCAACCCAGATATTCATTGATTGAAATAATATCGTAATACCGGTAAAGGGTATCCCAAACATTAAACGCATTGTTTTCGTAACCTTGCGTACAAATTACTGTGGTTGTTAATCGGGTAGAATCTATTTTTTTGCACTCTTGGGCAATTTTTATAAGTGCGTTATCGCGATTTGGGGTAGAAGAATAGGTTTCGTTCGATAAGCTCCAAATAACAACACCACAACGGTTTCGGTCGCGCTTTATCATCTCGCGCATCATCAAATCCATTTTTTCTTCAACACCTTTTGTGGCAAATTCAATGTGTTGATATACTGGAATTTCGCTCCAAACCATCAAACCCATTTTTTCGGCCAGCTTAACCATGTATTCATTGTGCGGATAATGCGCCAAACGTACCATATTGCAACCCAATTCCTTCGCCCAAGTTAGAAGCAATTTTGCATCATCTTCGTTAACTGCCTTGGCTGCCTTTATCGGGTTTTCTTCGTGGATATTTACACTTTTAAAAAATATAGGTTTGCCATTCAACAATACTTTCGGCCCTAGAACTTCAATGGTCCTAAACCCAATTTCATCGGCAATGGAATCGGTTTCACTTTCAATAATAACCTTGTAAAGTTTGGGGTTTTCAGGACTCCACAATTGAAATTTTGATTTGAATTTTATTTCAGCATAGCCCTCAGGATTGGTAGTAGTCTTGAAATTTACTTTTAATTCAGGGATGGTTACGTTCACTTTCTGCAAAGGCTTATTTCCATTTAATTTCACCCATCCCAATACTTCGTTTTGTGAACCTTTTTTTAATTGAATGGAATAATCATCAATATAGGTTAGTCGGGTTTCAATCAGGTTCACATCGCGGGTAATACCGCCGTAATTAAACCAATCGTAGCCCAAACCAGGCAATCCATCTTTTTTACGGGAATTATCAACCTTTACCACCAGTCGGTTTTCACCTTCCAACACAGAATTTGTTATTTCAAACTGGAAAGGAGTAAAGCCCCCTTCATGGCTGCCAATAAGCTCACCATTCAAATAAACATCAGCTAAATAGTTTATAGCACCAAAATGAATAAAAAGTTTCTTGGTACTATCTTTAGAATATGAGAATGTTTTTTTATACCAAACCGTACCTTCCAAATAGGCTAATTCAGGACGTTGTGTGTTAAAATCGCCTGGAACATCTAAAACCGTTCCGCCTTCGAAACCAAATTCAAAAAAATCGGTCTTTTTTTTAGGTACCGGTTCCTTCCAAACTTGCCGCCAATTACCAACCCCTGTAGGGTCAACAATAACCTGCCATTTGCCATTGAGTGAGGTAGTGTTCCTCCCCGAAACATTTATCATGGCAGTTTGGGCCAAAGACGAAATTAGCGTTCCAAAAACCAATAAACTTAGAAAAAATATTATCAATTTTTTATTCATAATCAATCTGTTTCACCGCCTTTTATTTTTCCATTCAACCTTACGTCGCATACAACGGTTCCTTTCTAATTAGCCTTGTTACTTGCGACGTTTTTAATTGTTGCATTATTCCCGGGGTTTCACCCCGGGCTATTGATATTAGAGCCTTTCAGGCTCATTTATTTCAATTGAATCAATACAACCGATTTAGCAGGAATTTCGATTTTCATACTTCCATTTTTTGGTTTTTGCACCGTAAAAGGTTTGCTATTAATCACTTCTGCTTTACCAAAATCGTTGTAATCGGTCGTATTTGAACTGGTAATTATTTGTCCGGTGGCCGATGTAAAATCCTGTCCCGTAAGGGTAAATTCAGTTACTGCCGATTTGTTGGGATTCAAATTGCAAATTGTAATGCTAACCACTCCGTCTTTTACCGATGCAGAGGCATTTAGTGTAGGAATTGATTTGCCATTTAACTCATATTTTTCAGAGCTTACATTCAATGGAATTAATGTAGCATCTTGATGAACTGCATACATTTTAAATACATAATAAGTAGGTGTAAGCACTATTTTATCATCTTTAGTAAGAATTACTGATTGCAATACATTTATGGCTTGGGCAATATTAGCCATTTGCACCCTATCAGAATGGTTGTTGAAAATGTTCAGGTTTATTCCGGCTACCAAGGCATCGCGTAAGGTGTTTTGCTGATACAGAAATCCTCCATTTGTACCGGGTTCCACATCAAACCAATTTCCCCATTCATCAACTACTAAACCCACTTTCTTTTTCGGATCGTACTTATCCATAATGGTGGAGTGTTTTGTCACCAATTCATCCATAACCAAGGTTTTGCTTAGTGTTGTAAACCACTCTTGTTCAGTAAATTTGGTGGCTGAACCTTTATTGGTCCAATCGTGGGTGATGGTATAATAATGCAACGATAATCCTTGCATTAAATGCTGTTTGCTTTGTGTGTTTTTCATTAAAACTTCGGTCCAATTGTAATCGGAATCACTGGCGCCACAAGCTACCTTATAATTTGCACCCCTTGCAAATCCGGCATACTGCCGGAAAATATCAGAATAAAATTCCGGTGTCATATCACCACCACACCCCCAGGTTTCGTTTCCAATTCCCCAAAATTTAACTTTCCATGGCTCGGTGCGACCGTTTTTCTTGCGCATATCGGTCATTGGGCTTTTGTTGCTTGAGGTAATATATTCCACCCATTCTGAGGCTTCCCTTACCGTTCCCGAACCTACATTTAAACTTACAAAAGGCTCTGCATTAATAAGTTCACAAAAATTGAGAAATTCATGGGTACCAAAGCTATTGTCTTCAGTAACACCACCCCAATGCACATTTACAATAGAAGCTCTTTCACTTTGAGTACCAATACCATCCATCCAATGGTAGGTGTCGGCAAAACAACCACCGGGCCAGCGCAACACCGGAATTTTCATTTCTTTAAGGGCATCCACCACATCGGTTCTATATCCATGTATGTTTGGGATTGCCGAAGTATCGCCAACATAAATACCACCATAAATACAATGACCCAAATGTTCGGCAAAATGGCCGTAAATTTCTTTGTTAATTTTTGTTGAAGCTCCATCGGTATGAACGATAATTTTGTTTTGGGCCAGTGTATTTAATCCAATTAAAACGAAGAAAGTGGCCAATAAAATCGATGTCTTTTTCATGTTGTTTTATATTTATAATTTAAAATCTGCATCAATGGATTGAGTCGTCCCCCTTTGCCCTTTGGGCATCTCCCCAAGGGGAGAACTTGATTTGCATTAATCAATTGCTACTTTAATAAGCTCGGTTACCCTCTCCAAATTAATTATGGTACAAATGGCCTTACCGGACTTTCAAGTGTTTGAATTTTAATTTCCTTGGTTGTTAATCCTGGCGATGTTGCTGTAAGTTTAATTTCGCCCACACCTGTTGTTGATTGCACAATTATTTGAGCCAAACCGTTAAAAACAGTACGTTTCCAAACTGGTTCGGGTGTAATAACTTGAATTAATCCAGGGTCGGTATTCAAATCCTCCCATTGATTGCGCTTGAATAATGGCGAACCTTTTATGGCATACACATTTTTACCCGGTTTCAGGATTTTATTATCTAAAACATAAACCTGGTTTGGTGCTTCGCGCTCAATATTATCGGCTATTAGGTGTCCATTTATATAAATGCTTTGATTGATGGCCAAACTTTTTGAAAACAGGGTGATTTTTGTTGCATCAGTAAATTCAGTAAGGGTAAATTCCCCTCGTGCCACCACTGTTTTTTCAGGAGGAAAAATCATTTGGTTGCGGTTCAAAACATATAATGGCCAATTTGAATCATCGTAATTTTCTTTTACTTCGCTTTGTTCCTCTGTGGGTTCCACCGTTGCAATTCTCAAATTTTTTATTGCTACAGGAGTCACCGTTTCAATAAATTTGTCAACCTCATGGCTGGCAGGGTCACCGTTGCCTACACCAATTATTTTGCCCGGACCGCTAATGCCAAATGTAATTTCATTGTTCGCAAAAGGCATGAATCGGCCCTTGGCATCGTTCACTTGTACGGTAATTACCGAAATGTCTTCCCCGTTGGCTTTAATGCTGTTTCTATCGGCTGCCAATTCAATATTTTTAGTATTTCCCGTTGTTTCCACCTTATCTTCAATAATCTTCTTTCCATTTTTATAACCTTTAGTTAAAAGGACACCCGGTTGGTAAATTACATCCCATTCTAAATGGGAATTCTTGTTCATGGTCTTTTTACCTTGGCTTTTATCGTTCAAAAAAAGTTCTACTTCATCGCAGTTACTGTTTACACGAACTTGAATGGTATCTCCTTCTTTGCCAGCCCAATGTGGGGTTATTTTTAATACAGGTTCATTTCCCCACCACGCCTGCAAGTAATAATAGGTTTCCTTTGGAAAACCACAAACATCTAAAATACCAAATTGTGAACTAACAGCCGGATAACCCAATGGGTTGGGTTCGCCGCGGTAATCAAAACCAGTCCATAAAAACAGTCCTGATAAAAAAGGACGTTCATCGTAAAATTTCCATCCATATTCAGTAGAACTTCCGTCCAATACGCGATCGGTAGGTGCCATCTGTCCAATTGCAAAATTATCTTCATAAATACCACGGGTACTGCTGGTGGTGCTCTCCTCGCTTCCAATACTAACTTGAGTTGGGAATTTCTTATGATGCTCATCAATATTGCCATGTTTTAGGTAGTTAAAACCAATAACATCGAGACCAATATCCACACCGTGTCCCCAACCGCCACTAGCCGCAACTGTAAACGGACGGCTTGGGTCGAATTGACGGGCATAGGTCTGCATTTCATTTCCAATCCGAGTACCGGTTATGTTGCCTTCAATGGCCCACTCCTCGTTGCCCAGGCTCCAAATAATAACACTCGGGTGGTTCCGGTCGCGTACCATCAACCGTTTTACACGATCCAAATGCTCGGGAGTGGTTCCCATCAACCGGTTTTCAACCATTACCAACATACCCAACCTGTCGCAGGCGTCAAGCAATTCGGGTGTTGGCGGGTTATGCGAGCATCGGTAGGCATTGCTACCCATCTTTTTAAGTGTGGATATTCTAAAATCCTGCAATGCGTCGGGCATAGCGGTTCCAACTCCTGCATGGTCTTGATGATTGCATGTACCTTTTATTTTAACCGATTTTCCGTTAAGGAAAAATCCTTTTTCTGCATCGAATTGAAGGGTGCGGATACCAAAATTTGTTGTGTATTCATCTACTACGGAACCATTTTGTATGATGGTGGTTTTTAACTGATACAAATAGGGATTATCAAGCGACCAAAGTGTGGGTGATACAACTTTTATAATTTCCGAAATGTCTTTTTTCTCATTCGCCTTAATCTCAATGGCTTTAGTCAACTGGGTTGCAACCGTTTCACCTTTACTGTTTAAAACGGTTTGCGAAAGGTCAAATAGTGCTTTTTCCTGATTAATGTTTTCAATTTCTGAGTTTACAGTCAATACCGCATCATTTCCGGTTAGTTGCGATGTAACAAAAGTGCCATTATAGGCCACATGTAAAGGGGCCGTTTTATTCAACCATACATGTCGGTAAATACCAGCTCCTTCGTAAAACCAACCTTCTTCAAGGGTAACATCAACCCTAACCGCTACCACATTTTCGCCACCATACTTCAAGTAAGCCGAAATGTCGTACTGAAAATCGCTGTAACCGCTTGATTCGGTTCCCAAATAAAAACCATTTACCCATACCTTGGCATCGCGGTGAACGCCGTCGAACTGAATGCTGATGCGTTTGCCTAGATCACTTTCGGGTATTGTAAACGACTTACGGTACCAGCCCACGCTGGTTTCGGGATAATTTCTGCCAATGGTTCTATATCCGTGGCTATGACTGGCATTTCCGGCAAAAGGTTGTTCCACTGCCCAATCGTGAGGCAAATCGAGGAGCCGCCAAGGACCGTCGTTAAAACCAGGAGCTGCAGGACCATCGCCATAACCAGTTTTGGTTATGTATGAAAAATATGAGGTGGCGTGCTTAAAATCCTTATCAACATCGTAAGGATGCCCATAGGCAAAATGCCAATTCCGATCCATTAACAAATGCTCCCGAACCATAATTTTGGAAGCAGTTGGCAATTCCTGCGCATGCAAATAATTGAATGAGCCAATGAACAATAGAAAACAAATTATTTTTTTCATGATTTTATCTCTAATAAGTATTTTTAAAGTTTTGTAAAAATACATGAATTATTTTCCCTTAGCCTCATTTAATGTTACTTTATGGGTTCATAATGTTGCCATAAGGGGTTCTTTTGATAACATACAATCAATAATTTGTAAGTAAATTCTCAGTGAACTCAAAATGAATATCGGCATGTACAATTCATTCATGTTTAATAAAGCGACTATAAAGTAGCTAGTTCCTACTGTTACTCCTTTTGTGTAATTTGGCATAAACCTGAATCCATGCAATATTTTGCCAGATTGCAAAAATCGCAACCCACAATTAGACTAATAATAAAAGAATAGAGTAATCATGAAAATTTTAAGCTTATTTGCAGTCATTTTTGAATAACTGATTAGTATTATCAATAAAAGTTTAATTTTAACACTTATTGTATAAAAACCTAAAAAACACGCGAGCATGAAATTGCATCAGCTTTTAACTAAATTCAAATCCACGAAAAGTTATTTGTTTCTTATTGGAATTGCAGCAACTATATGGTTTTTAATAAGGGTAATTCCCAAACCGAGCCGAGCCAGTTACCCATGCATGCAAGCTGCTGCTCCTATTATGTCATCGCTGGTAATTTATTTATTGGCTATAAGTGCTTCTATGTTTTCGTTCAAAAAATTTAAAGAGTCATTTGTGACTTCACGATATTTTATTGGTCTGGCTTTTTTGTTTCTAGGTATCTTATCTTTTTCCTTTTTACTCTTAAATAACAGCAAAGAAACCATTGCCAAAGCGTTTAATCCCACCGACAATACTTTTCCCATTGCTTCAAATACTCCCATTGGTGAAGCCAAAGGATTATTTCCGGGAAGGGTAGTTTGGATGCACGATGATGGGGCAACCAACGAAAACTATGTACCTTTAAAAAACAGTACAAATTACTGGTACAGTAACACCAATGCCAATGAGGCCGTAATAAAAGAAATGCTTTCCGCTGCATTAGTAAAATATTCTGGCACTACAAATATTGCCGATGCCTGGGATGCCATTTTTAAAAGCTATAACAATTCCCACGGACACGGAAATATTGGTTATACCTCAGGTGAAAAAATTGCATTTAAAATTAATTTAACCAATCAAAGCTGCAGCAGTGCTGAAAGACCCCAAAGAATGGATGTTGCCCCCCAATTATTGAATGCCATTTTAGATGAGTTGGTTAATGTGGTAGGTGTGGCTCAAACTGATATAACCATGGGTGACCCTTACCGGGAATTTAGAAAGGAGTATCGTGATTTAGTGAAAAGCAAATTTCCGAATGTATATTATGTTGACGGTGCCGGATCAACTACTTATGGAATCCATCAAACCAAACCCTCTGCTGACGCTGTTTTAAAATTTAGCAATAAGGTTATTGAATCAACATTACCACAGCAATATCTGGATGCAACTTACGTAATAAACATACCTTGTTTAAAAACCCATAATGATGGGGGAATTACCTTAATTGCTAAAAACCATCAAGGCTCATTTCTTGAATCTGGAGACGATCCGAAAGGTCAATATGCGATTAAAATGCATGCATACCTTCCGACCCAAAGCAGTGGCGAAGGCAATTATAGGCACACGGTAGATTATATGGGCCACGAACAAACCGGCGGTAAAGCATTAATTTATATAATTGATGGAATTTGGGGTGGCGAAAGTTGGGAAGGATGGATTACTAAATTCCAATCAGAGCCTTTTAACAACGATTACCCAAATTCAATTTTTGTTGGTCAAGATCCGGTAGCATTGGAATCAGTAGGTTTTGATATTCTTTTTGAAGAAAATATTCAGGACAATGCAAAACAAGATTATCCAATCAATTTAAAGGTTGAAATAGCCGATTACCTAAAACAATGTGCCAGCAGCGATTACTGGCCAGTAGGAATTCAATATGATCCTGAAGGTGATGGGACTCCTATTGGAAGTTTGGGCGTTTTTGAACATTGGAACAATGCTACCGATAGGAAATATTCCAGAAATATGGGTACCGGACAAGGGATAGAATTAAACTATTATAAAGCACCCTTTACCAGCATTAGCACATACCCTCAAAACGAAATATCCCTTGCTTCACCGAATCCATTTTCTGAATTCGTTGAAATTAAAAGGCCGGCAGAAGCCTCAGTCAATTCAGAGTGCTCTATTTACAACACCGAAGGTAGATTAATAAAAACCATGAGTTTTTCAGGTACCAATGCAATTGTTTGGAATGGATGCAATTCAGAAAATACAGCTGTTGCAGAAGGAGTGTACATCTATAAAATCCATGATAAAACAACAAATGCGTTATTTACAGGTAAAATAATGCTGAAACGATAGATGAGAAAACAGATCAAAAATACAAGATTGAATTATAGGGCACTGATTTTGATTGGAATCGTTTTAATTTCATTAGGAGTTGTATTTTCCTGTAAAGAAGAGGAATCACAGATACCAATTGAAGAACCGTTTGAAGTAATTAATGCATTTATAATTGACAACCAAGGAACAAAACTTTTAGCCACCAATAACGGTCTATATACTTTAAATACAAGCACCGGCAAATTCAATAAATTGGATAGCGGTATTGAACCTGCTCCCATCAGCGATTTAGCTATTTTTCACAAAGAAACCTCTGATGACTTATGGCTAGCCTCCTATGCCGGTGCCTTAAACTATTCTAATAAAGAGTTACTTACCACAACCAATAGCGGCTTGCATAACAACGTAGTAAATCACCTGAATTATGACAACCGGGCCATCAGTTATTTTGCTACGCCCAGTGGCATATCAATTCTAACTAATGAGACATGGATTAATAACATTGGATTGGATAGCCTTTATTTGAAATTTGATATTACGGATATGGCTACGGCATCCAATGGATATACATACACTACAACCAAAGGTGGTGGTGTGGAACGTTTTAAGGTTGAATTAGATGGAATAACTGGCGCCACCGTTTTTGATACCGATTGGACCAAGCTTAAATCGAACAATGTATTAACTGTATTTATTGACGATACGGTTCAGGCTTATGGAACTGATAATGGGGTCGCCCTGCATTTCAGTGAATTTACGAAGTGGGATTGGGAAAATTATACTGCGGCTGATGGATTGATAAATGATACAGTACTTTCAATTTTAAAAGATCATTCAGGAATTTGGTGGTTTGGCACATCTCAAGGTTTAAGTGGGTTTGACGGTACTGAATGGAAAAACTACTCAACAGCAACCCATGAAATGATAAGCAATACTATAAAATTTTTAGCACTCGACATGGATGGAACCTTATGGTTTGCATATGATGCTGGGTTAAGTCAATTAATTAACAATCAATGGATAAACTATCCTAAAACTAAATAAATTATTCAAAAATTTAAAAAATTATGAAAAAAATTCTTACAAGCTTGTTTGTCCTCGTTTTATTTAATAACCTGATAATTAGTCAGACAAAGTACGACACTCTAGTTAATTACATAGCAAAAACACCGGTAACCATTGACGGCCAAGCCACTGAAGAATGCTGGAACAATGCTGAATGGCATGAAATTAATCAGGTATGGATACCATTTGGGGCCACCATGATAACCGGTGATTTTGAAGGCAAATTCAAATTGGCATGGGATGAATTGTACTTGTATTTATTAGTTGAAGTGGTGGATGATTCACTAAGCGATGACCATTCAAACCCTTTGGATAGTTGGTGGGAAGATGATTGTTTGGAAGTTTTTATTGATGAAAACCGTTCTATGGGAAATCATGAATGTACAAACAATGCATTTGCCTACCATGTAAGCCAGTTTTATGATGCCATTGATATGAGCCCAACCTGTGGAGGCATTAATTATAAAAATCATGTGTCGGCAAAAATGGAAAAGATTGCGGCAAATACTTTTTTGTGGGAAATGGCATTTAAAATATACAATGCTTCCTACAACAACAGCAATCAGGAAGCTAGCCGGGTTTCATTAACCGCAAATAAATTAATGGGCCTTACCGTTGCCTATTGTGATAATGATGAAACAACGGGTCGTGAAAATTTTATAGGCTCCATGAAAATGACCGCCACCACCAACAATGACATGTATAAAAACGCCGATTATTTTGGTCCAATGCGACTCATTGATCCCGATTATGTGGGAATTGAAGTGAACCAAAATTCAAACCTTGTTGATATAAATGTATTTCCGGTTCCAACAAACAATCTATTAACGGTGGAAACAAATACACCCAATCAAGCAATTACATCAGTTTCAATTTATACCACCACCGGACAATTAATTAAACAGACAACTTTTACCGGAAATTCAAAAACCATTGATTTGAGTCGGATTAAAACTGGTATGTATTTATTGCGAGTTAATGGAATTAATGGTTCCTTTTCAAAAATAATTATAAAGGAATAACTCACAGAATGTTGTTTCAATAATACAAGAAACTTAAAACCTCAGAAATTAAAACTGAGGTTTTTATTTTTCATATTCACATTAAAATACTGGACAAGGAATAGCAGTATATTTCTTTTTGGGTTTTGAATAAGGGATTTTGTACGCAACAAACACCTCATTGGCACCATTGGTGCAATCGGATAAGCCTGAAATAGTAAAATCGTGACTGAAACCTGCACTTATTTGATCCTTTTCAAAACCAATGGAAAATATTATGGCATCACTGCCCGGATTATCTTTAAAAACAGGGATTCCCCGGTACCAAACCCCTAAGCGGATGAATTCCTTGAATCCCATAACTCCAATATTGAGCTGATTAAAAGTGGCCATCTTCATAAAATGGAAAGCCAACGTCAGGTTTTCATCGGGTGGATCAATCAACCGGCCTTTCCTACCCAATTTGATGCCAGAAAACAAACTATATTCCATAGGGATTTTATCGGCTGAACCAAATGCTGCATTGGGCCTGGTCAGATGATTGATGGTTAACCCAGCCCAAATTTTGTGGTTATAAAACAATCCAGATAATGAAGCATCGAAATAATTAACCTTACTACGGGTTATAGCCTGACTTGAATTAGAAAGACCCGTTTGAATCATATCGCGGGTTACAGCTGTCGAAGGATCAATTCCTGAAAAACAATAGGCAAACTGAATCCCGGGTCGGAAATGAAATTTGTTTTTAATATTTATATCATAGGAATATAAAAGTCCGATGCTACTGGTACTGATATCTAAATCACCTTTTGAATCATGAGTAATAAGCATTCCAATTCCACTATTCAATTCCGGAAACCGATGATCGATTGATAATGCAGAAGTATTAAAGGCATTAGTTATTGAAGGCCATTGCATCCGGTAATTTGCAATGAAACGGGTTCCCAGGTATGAGCCTGCATACGAAGGTGAAAGTTGCAACGGAGCAGCATAAAACTGCGAAAAATGAATATCCTGGGCATTAGCCTTAAAAACAAATAAAATGAGCAGAGCAAGACTAATTGACTTACTAATTCCAAGGAAGCTTTTATGGAATCTAGAAAGCAACCTATGGTACCACCGATTATAATGAATATATTGAATCCTTTTCATTTTCTAATTATTCATTACTAATTACTCATTGTTAATTGTTAATTGCTCATTGTTAATTGCTCATTGTTCATTATGCAGTAGCGTTATGGTTCCTGCTTTTACAAATGCTTCTCCACTACTGAAAATACCGGTTGCTTTCCAAACATACACATCTTCTTTACACAGTTTTTGCCTGTAATAACCCGTCCAACCATAATCCTTTTGGTCACTTATAAATAACCGCTCACCCCATCTATTATAAATCTCAAGATGGTATTCCAAAACCCCTTCGCATAAAGGGGCAAAAACCGAATTGTCGAGTGAACCCGGTTCAATGTAAGCACCATTGCCATTTCCACCAGAACCGCCTCCATTCCCATTATTTCCCGGAAAGAATACATTGGGAGCAACAAAGCTTCCGCCACCTATAGCAACAAGTTCTTTGGTTAATGAATCAATACAACCCCGTTGTGAAGTCACAATAAAAGTGATACTAAAACTCCCTGTATCCTGATAAAAATGTACCGGAGATTCTGCTGTATCAATGGTTCCATCGCTAAAATCCCAAAAATAAGTCAAACTATCCGCAGGAAATTCAGGGCTGCATTTTACCGGTTGATCAGGGATATAGGGTTTTTCCGGATTAAAAGAAAATCCAGCAGAAGGCTTGAAATAAATATCCACAAGTGTATCTTTTGCTAAACTTAACCCGTTGAGACTATTGGCGGTTAGTATTACAGTTGTTAAACCCGAGCTATAAAAAGAGTGTATTGGGTTTACCTGAGTAGAATAACTCCCATCACCAAAATTCCACAAATAAGTAGTCGTGTCAACAAATTCCGATGCATCCGTAAAAATAATGGTTACCGGTGGACAACCATTAAGGGTATCAGTCACAAAATCGAGCCGAGGTGGAGGTGGAATAATCTGAAGCACCTTAATAACAGTGTCTTTGCATCCAAATTCCGACTTAATAAAAAGGGTAATTTCCACATCAAAATAGGTGTTAAAACCTTGATCAGGTGGTTCAAATCCAATATACGAACTGGTATCGCTGGCATCAAAAAACCAGCTATGTTCCCATCCTGTTTTATTTTCTGAAAGATTTGTAAAACTGACCATTTCATTTGTCTTGGCAGGATTTGGATTCATTGCGAAGTCCGCTAAAGGTTTGTAATGAACCACTACCGGTTTTTGGGTTGAATCAACACAACCAAATTGACTTATAGTAACCAATTTTACAAAAAAAGTGCTATCATTCAACGATGGATTGGTAAAGAAATGACTTGTAACATCTTGAATGGTTTGTTCAATAGGGGAACCATCACCAAAATCCCATACATAAGTAGCATCCTGCTCAATGGGTGCGTAAAAGCCCACTTGCGCCGGATGGCAATTGTTCAAACTATCGAAAAGAAATTCAGAGCGGGGCTTTGGATACATGGTGACATATCCGGTGAGTGAAGTATCGGGACAACCGTTGGCAGCAATAGCTATCAGGTTTATTTCGAAATGTTTAAAAAAAGGATTGGAATTTTGGTATTCATGCACTTCAACGGAATCAGAGCCATGGGTGCCATCTCCAAAATCCCATTCAAGCTGACTTGCTCCCATGGTTGTACTGGTAAATAAAACCGTATCAATAGTACATACAGGAGTAATGGAGGCATCTGAAATAAATTGGGCATCGGGTGTAAACAATACCGTAATATTTTGAATGGCAGAATCAATACACCCAAATGCCGTACTCGCATAAAGCTTTGTGGTATAAGTTGTATCGGTTAAAGGCAATGTATTGAATTGATGTATTGGAGAAGTGGCAGTATCGGTATAGGAATCACCAAAAATCCAATGGTATGACATCGCTAAGGTAGTACTGTTGTTAAAAGCTACTGGCAAAGGGGCGCAGCCTATCGTATCGGAAGGGGTAAAACTGATATGGGGAATATCCTCAACTACAACGGTAATCAAGGTATCATCTGAACAATAATGGGTAGCAACATCGAGAATAACCTGTTTTTGACCTGGTGTGTTAAAAACAATACTTGGATTGGCAATAATTGAAGTCTGCTCCCCATTAAAATCCCAGCTCCAAATAAGAATCGGAGTAATGGCACCGGTAACTGAAGCATCAAAAAAAAGGGCATCCTTGCCTAAACAAACATTTGTGCAGGTAAAAGAAGCCACTGGATATGAAGGAACAAATATAAATTGGGTTGATGTATCAGAACATCCGTTTGCCGTATTAGTAGCTATCAGCATAACAGGGTAATTTCCGGGTACTCCGTAATGGTAACTACCTGAAGGATTTTCACCTAAAAAATTTTGCCCATTACCAAAATCCCAGTCCCAAGAATCATTGGGTCCTGTCGTGGTATTCGAAAATGAGGAATTGGTAGAATTACAAGTAGTATCATAAGTAGCAATAAAGCCAGCTTTAGGCCCGGGTAAAAAAGTTAAGTCGGTAGTAATGGAATCATGGCAACCTTGGCCACCACCAATATCAGTAACCATGGTTATTTTGTAGGTATTTGGTAATGTAAATTCATGAATCGGAGTTGAAAGTGTACTTGTAGTGCCATCAGAAAAATCCCATAAATAAGTCATGTTATTTTTGTGGCCGAGATTACTGAAAGCAACGTTGTTATTAACGCAATAAACCGGGTCAACATCGGTAACAATCTGGTTATTTATGGGGTACACCTGGATATCGAGAAAAGTACTGTCGAAGCCGCATATATTGGAATTAATCATTTTTACGCGATATAAACTGTCAACTGTCATTGGAAATGTATGGGTTGTAGTAGCATTGTTGTCGGTTGACCCGTCACCAAAATCCCATAATGTTGTTCTGGCTCCTGGGGTAATATCGGGATTTGAAGTGTTTGTAAAAGTGACAGTTCCATTGCAAAGTACTAATGCCGATGCTTGTGCCGCAGGTATATCAATACTATAAATACTTATAATATGTATCTCAATTTGATCGGTACCCGAAATTGGATGTAAAGTCAACCTTACTTCATGGTTTCCAGGAGCCGTAAATGTATGGATAACAGATTGCCCTGCATTGGTTTCATCGTAAGATTCAACAGGAGAGCCATCTCCAAAATTCCAATCAAATCCTTTAGTATTAGTAGGATCTGAGGTATTTGTAAAAGTAATTATTAGAGGATTACATCCTGATCCATCAGACTCGCTAAAACCAACATCTTGCGCGGAAATATTTGGATGAGAAATTATAAAGATAAATAGTAATGCTGCAGTTTTACATAGCTTAGAAAACCTTATTAAAAAAAGTTGCCCACCACATTTAAAAGAAATTCGTTCTTTACAAACCATAAAAAACAAAATTAAATTTAGAATTTAGATAACTCTTTAGCAAATTCAAGCTTCATACGGCGATTTTTTCTCAGTAGGAATAAACTGTCTGTCAAAACCCTCATTTCATTTAACCAAATTTATGAAATAAATGATAACCGGTCAAGTTTTGCATACCTAACAAATGTAAACACTTTTATGATTTTACTTAACAATTGCAACCATAAAGGTTAAAATATTTATATTTTTGCTGTTCAATAATAATTTGTCATGACAAAAGAAAAAGAGATCATTCTTCTAAATATTTCAGGAAACGATAGACCCGGATTAACCACTCAGTTAACGCACATTCTGGCTTTAAATAATGTTACTATTTTAGATATTGGCCAAGCTGTTATCCACGACGACTTAGGACTTGGTATTTTATTTGAAGTTCCGGCCAAATCAGAATCACATCCTATTTTAAAAGATTTGTTGTTTAAGGCTTATGAATTGGGCGTGAATGTTAAATTTACACCTATTAAAGAAAGTAGGTACGAAGAGTGGGTAAACAATCAGGGGAAAGACCGGTTCATTGTAACCTTACTGGCCCGTAAACTTACTGCCGAGCATCTTTCAAAAGTTACGGCTATTATAGCGGAACAAGGGTTGAATATCGATTTTATCAGCCGTCTTTCGGGTAGGATTCCATTGCACGAAATAAACAAAGATACCCGTGCTGTGGTGGAATTCTCGGTTCGGGGAACGCCAAAAGATCAGGATAAAATGAAAAAGGATTTTATATCACTAGCCGGTGACATTGGCATCGACATTGCGTTTCAGGAAGATAACATTTATCGCCGAAGCCGACGATTGATTTGCTTTGATATGGATTCCACCTTAATTCAAACCGAGGTAATTGATCAATTGGCTATTCGTGCAGGCGTTGGCGACGAAGTAATGAAAATTACTGAAAGTGCCATGCGTGGTGAAATTGATTTCAGCGAAAGTTTCAAAAAGCGGGTGTCGTTACTTAAAGGTCTTGATGAATCAGTGATGAAAGAAATTGCGGAGAACCTCCCGATTACTGAAGGTGCCGAACGATTGTTTACCACCTTGAAGCTTTACGGATATAAAACGGCCATTCTTTCGGGGGGATTCAATTACTTTGGCAATCACTTAAAAAATAAACTCGGCGTTGATTACGTATTTGCCAACGAACTGGAAATTAAAGACGGCAAATTAACCGGAAAGCACAAAGGTGAAATTGTAGATGGCAATAAAAAAGCAGAATTATTAAAACTATTGGCTTTTAAAGAAGACATCCATTTGGAACAGGTAATAGCGGTTGGCGACGGTTCAAATGACCTACCCATGTTACAGTTAGCCGGTTTGGGAATTGCCTTTCATGCCAAACCCAAAGTTAAGGCATCGGCCAAACATGCCATTTCAAATATTGGCTTGGATGCCATTTTGTATATGCTTGGATTCCGGGACCGGGATATTAATAATTAAAACAAAAAATGCACTGAAAAAAACAGTGCATTTTTTGTTATTAACATTTTATAATTCTATTCCTTTATAAACTTATAGGATTTTTCTAGCCCATTCTGCATGATTTTGAGAAAATAAATACCTTTTTCAAGACTTGAAATATCTATTGGCAAAGCATTGCTTACTTCCACCCTATTCAATATTTCTTTGCCTGACACATCAAATACCGATGCGGAAATAACCTCGTTCGAAACCACAAACAATTGGTTATTTGCTGGGTTTGGATATACCTGAGCTGCCAACTTTTGATTGGAATTGATTCCGCTTACCAGCAAATTTACCTGCACTTGCGTGGTGGTATCCATATTAAAAATTCCCTCTTGAGTAATATAACCTTCTTTGGCAATGCTATAAAGAACTTCACCTTGATTATCCCAAAGATTTATTCCAGCCTTGCCCTGATTATCGGTGATAAGGATGCTTCCGCTTACTGATATGGAAGCACCTTCAATCGGATTAATACCATCCAATACTGTAAAAAATACTGCTTTCTTTTGTGGGAGTTTCATTAGTTGCCCGTTTAAAATTTGGAATGTTACCGTGTCTTGAATGAAAGAAACCACCCTGTAATTACTAATATCTAAAAATGGGTCAATAGTAACATCAACATTGGTAAATGCATTGCCACTTGCATCAAAATCGATGGTAGCCCCATTTGCATTGGGAAACATTCCGGTGGCGACATAGTTGACTTGTTTTATTTTACCGCTATTCCATTCGTGGTAAATTGAATCGCGGGTAAGTACGGTATGAAGCACTAAATTTTTAGGTAAATAAATACCTACCAAAGTTGAATTGGCCTGTAACCTGTATTTTGAACCACTTACTTTTTCAATAGTGCATTCTAAGGCAATTGGAGTAAGCCTTGCCAAAGCAGAATCATAGATTGGACGATATGCTTCATACATTGATTCCGCACTTCCACCCCCTTGAAACAAATCACCATTAAAGGCAGCCATAGGAAATGATAGGGTTTGCATCATATATTTCATAAATCGGGCTTCAGAAGATTCTGTGGCAAAAGGATCGTAGCCTAAAATTGCCGAGCCACTGTGGTAATTTATGGAAGCAATTTTTTCCAATTCAAAGTTTAATTCAAATATTCCCATGTAAACACCCGGACTGCTGGGACTATTTGCTATTTCATTGCCATTTTCACCTATAAAAGTGCCCACATTAATAAATGCCTCGGAAATAACTGTATTTAAAGGTATGCGGTTGTTATCGTATAAAACTTCAACAGATTCTGATTTTATCGATTCATCCGCATCATACAAAGCTGAAACAGCATAATTATAAATGCCACCCACGTTTAAAATATCATGGTAAGCTGGTTCGGTAGAGGTTCCAATGGATTCATTGTTACGATAAACAATAAAGGAATTGGGTGTTTCAGCTTTAGTCGTGTTCTCAAATTTCAATGGTTCCTTAATGGCCTGCTTTTGAATACGGGTTAAACCGGAATTTGAAAAATGCACTTGGTCTTTAGTGATATTTGCTATTTGTTTAACCGATGAGGTTGGCTCTAAAAACACTTCAATGTTTGGATTTACATCCAAACCTAAGTCGTAAAGGCTATAAAAAGGTCCGGTTTCTGTTCGTATTAAGTCACTTTGACCGGGCAATACAGTTGGGCCAGCATCACAACCTACAGGAAAGCCTCCTTGTGCATTTACATGATACCCAAAAAAATACAATCTATCGGGTTCCAAAATTACTAAACTATCCACTGGAACTATATTCCATTGCCCAATTGTCATATCTGATAGCGTATCTTGATAAATAATGCTGTCGGCCAGATTACCCGTCCATATTTTAATAATATAAATGGTATTTGTTTCAGTTGGCGTAAAAGCCACTTTAGTGACCTGCATCCCTTGGTAAGGTTTGAGTTGATCGGGTGTATATGCAATGGCCACTTCAAACTCTCCTGGTGCATCTAAACCAATACCTGAATACAATTCACCGGAATCGTAATGCAGCCAAAATGGAGTGCCGGGTGTCCACCAGGTTAAATAAACATTAGGATTGTCTAATACATGTTCTGCTTTTAAGTTAGCCGGTGGGTTTAAACTTTTTGAAACTGGCTGTCCACTTCCTGAATAATTAATACTAATAAGGAAAGCTAATAATATTAAAAGTGTTTTTTTTATACTTTGATGTAGTTATCTTTTAGCTATTTTATAAATCTTGTTTTCATTATTAACCGTTACCTGTACTAAATAAAATCCGGAGGCAAAACCTGAAAAATCAAGTCTAGTATTGCCATTCATGATAAAATTTGTAAAAACTTTTCTTCCGGTTATATCGGTAATGCTAATTTCCACCGGAGTATTTGAATTGATTTTTAATTCATCGGTAACCGGATTTGGAAACACCTGAATGCCTGAAAAAGGGTTTTCGCAAGCTCCTACAGCTTCTTCGGTAGTAAAAATAATAGTTGCTTTAGTAGCCTCCACTCCCTCCTGTGATTGAACTCCCGACAAGCTAACATAATAGGTAGTATTTGGGTTCAAGGCATTAGTTGGAGTAACCAAAATATGGGTTTTACTGATATTAATAACCGCATTAAATGGCACATCATCCCCTTGATTATCATTCATTTTAAAGGTTATTAGCGGATTGGCATCAGTAATTTCAGAACCATCGGTAGCATATAATTTTTTATCGCTAACCAGCTCAACCTTAGTTAATGTATCAACTGCCACAGCCCCGTTTTGAATGTTAAAAGTTATATAAGGTGGTGCAGGCGCATTAGGAATATCAATCATTTCCGATTGCAATATTTTGTAGGAGTTTTTATAAAACAAATAAGCAACTGCTTTTAAATCGGTAAATTCTTCAATAAAGGTTTCAGACAATGAAGCTGCAAAATATAAGGTAGTATCGGTACCCGCTTTTAATTGTCCAACTTCAGTTCCAGCCTTATTCGACAGGAATTTCATGAACACGTTTTCGAATTGTGTTTCTCCGTTGGTAGCCTCATTTTCGGTAGTAATACCTTCAACCACTGCAAATCTTAAATAAGCTATCCCATTTAAACCAATTGTTGTATTTATATTCACCGATGCAAACACACTATCGCCTAATACCTTGGCCTCTATTTTCAGGAATTGTTGAGTTAGTTTGCCTAAATGTGAATCAAAATCGGTGGGGGAATATTCCACATCCTCTCCATAAGCATCAACAAAAAGCGTTGGTGCTCCACTAACGCCATATTGCCCAACCATATAACCAACTTCAGAAGTATAATAGGGGTCACCCACACCGGGCCAGTTGACCTGATATTTTATCAAGGAGTATTGATCAGGATATAATGCCAGTGTTGGATTAATATATAATGTATTTGCAGTGGAACATGGAGAACAGGTACTGCTGGTAAATTGCTCATGCATGGGCTTTTGCCAATAGCCATCCATAACCAGTACTTCTTTAGTCAAGATATTGTTATCTGGATTCATGTCGTCAACCCCGTTAATTTTACTAATAATTAAACCAACAGTTACTGTTCCGGCAGTAGTAATTTGCAATTTATTTGGCAAAGCCAGATGGGCTACCTGTCCAAATTCAATGGATAATCCATCTAACACGATTGTTTCCGATTCCCATCCTCCCAAATCGTAAAACAATTCAATGGATGTAAGGGTTGCGCTACCAAAATTCAATACATTAAAGGTTAGTTCAAATGGATTGAATGCCTGGGTACTTAAAAAGGTTAAAGCATTTACTGAAATGTCGTAATCAACACAATTGGAACCAATACCATAAATGGAAAGACTATCACCAAAATTTGGGTTTTGGCAAGTGTCAATTAATACTCCATCTAAATAGATTTTAAAATCGCCTGGCCCACTGGAATTGCTCATTCCATCGCCATAAGTATCATAAATTGTCCAATAATAACACGATGCCGCATCCAATTGAAGGGTATCACGGTGAGTGTAGTTTTTTTGCAGGATACCGTTGGTTTTAACCACATTTTTATCGGTATTAAAAAGTGTCCACGAAGTTTCGGCTGGGTATTTATCGGTAGTAACTTCAATAACCAGTTCATTGGCACAAACCAATTGGCTGAGAGTTAACAGGATTGTCAGGATTAAAAAATGTTTTAGTTGCATGATATTTATTCTTTGATGAGTCAAGTTAAACTAATTTGGAACGTTTTGTTCAAGCTAATTTGGAACAATTAATCGCTTTGTTGATTTATTAAAATTGATGTTGCTTGTTTTAAGTCAGGTATAATTCACATACCTGTAATACAATGTAATACTTGAATAAACAATTAATATAAAATTGCCGTCACAGTTATCCCGTGACGGCAATAGTGAGAATTTATCGGGTAATAACCAGATTTCGATAGATACTGCCTTCGGCAATAGTTACTTTTACAATAAAAGCACCGCTTGGCAAGTCAGAAATAGAAACACTAAACGATTGACCAGTAGCATCAACCACTTTAACCAATTCGCCAATTGAACTGAATACTTCAATTTTACTATGCTGAGCATTGGTAAATGTTACGGTTGCATTGGCCGGATTTGGATACATCCTTAATTCAGCATCTAGCTTTTCTAAAACTCCTACGGTATAGGTGTAATCAAATTCAATGGGCACTACAATGCTTGAACCGGTTGCGAAAACCGCTTGAACCCCAGCTTTATATTTATGTAAGCCTTCTACTGTTAAATGTTTGGCTTCGGTAAATGTAAACAGTTGCGAGGTAACTCCTTCGGCAATCGGTGTAGTCATGTTGTCTAAGAAAATATTGTACGACAATACACTTTTGCTATTTGATTTAACAATACCTGCATTTTCAGCTACCTTTTTCAATATTTCCGGTTTTGAAACCAAAGTGTTTGTTTCCTTTAATTCAGTAGTTAAAATTGCTGTCTTTTTGCTGCTTATTAAGGCATGAACCCGGATAATAAAGTTTCCATAATAACCCCAATCGGCTAATTGTACAAAACCAAATTCCTCATCATTGTAAAAGGCAACACCAGGGTCACTATCGGTATCCATAGCAATACCAGGTGTAGGTAACGTTTCATCGGCATACCATTTTACCATAGTATAGAATGGACCATTGTATGAAATATTAGCAACAGGAACCGATAACAAGGAATCCTTTTGTAGCACAAATTTTTCAGTTTGACCAATCAGCACTTGATTGTTATTATAGAAAACCAAAGAAACTTTGCCACCCATATCATTGGATGCACCTTGAATATCAACGCCATAAATCTGTCCACCTTCATACTGTTCAAAATAATTTCCTAATTCAGCACTAGCTCCTAAATCAATATTTAAAGCTTGTTCAAAGGAACCATCATCAGGCTGGTACGTAGCATCAATACCTATTGCCCAGCTAAATTCAGCTTTTTTATCACTTTCCATTGGTATCACAGCTAAATGGGTTGGAGTAAATATATACTCTATCAATTCAATAGGCAAAACTGAACCGGCATTAATAGTTACCGAGCTTTCGTAAACCTCGTAGGCAACGCCATTGGTAACGATAATATCGTATTCGCCTTTTATTACTGATGGGAACACAACATTACCTGTTGAAACTACAGCCTCATATTTATTTATAGCGGCACCATTGATATTGGCAAAAGTAACCCTTGCACCATCCATATTTTGGCCGTTATTGGCAGTAACATTAATAGTTACCGGTACAAACAGACCTTTGTTTATGGTATTTGAATAGGCATATTCTGAATTGGCATTGGTATATTGAGCCTGAATTCTATAAATATAGTATCCATCAGTGGTTTGAGCAAATGTTTCATCAGTATAGGTAACTTCACCACCAGTTCCAGGAATGGTTTCTGCATTTAGTTTAGTCCAACCAGTTCCACTCATGCCTCCTTGCAAATCGGAACGCCATAAATCGTAACTAATGAGTGCTTTCAAATCTTTATTGGCATCTTCCAACGTATTGGCACGCAAACTAACTGCTCCACCATATCCTACTCCCAATTGAGGATGACCGGCAAGTAAAATCCATTTCCCATTTTCATCAATTAAATAACCTACATTATCATCATGAAATCGTCCAATTATAGCAGGTGTCGATTGGTGAACCTTATTCCAATGAATCATAACATAAAAATCTTCAGTATAACTGAAATCGGGAACATCAACTTGCATCCAATCTACTGTTGAATCAAGCATCATAAACGACACCGGATTCATAATTTCCTGCTGATCTTTGTTATAAAACCGCAAGAATAATTCTGATGGCAGGGAACCTTCCCATGCCCAATTCGAAAATTCAATAGAAGTAACAGTCCCAGGTTTTGAAACCCTAAAAAGGTTTCCTATTTGGACATCTTCATCAGGACTATTATAAATCCACCAATAATTATCGGTTATTCCTAAAGTCGGGTCAATCATTCCAACAGTTCCGGTATAAGGTGTTTGCCATGTTAGGTTTACTGCATTGCTTTCATTAATAGTTGCAAAAACATTATAAGCAGGTGTTTCCAATTCATCAATAACAACGGAATCCATAACAAGCCCACCAATCGGCACATAAACCGTGTCAATAAAGGACACATATTTTGGGTGTACAAAAGTTAATTGGTACTCTTTAGCAGCAAATACTTCACCGAATGTAAAGGTACCATCGGCTCCAGTTACGGTATAGTAGTCCAAATCGTATCCTTTCAGTGTTATTTCCACTCCGCTTACGGGTTGCAACAAATCGTTTCCAACCACAATTCCGGTAATTGACTCCGATGATAAGGATTCCAATTTAAAATCAACCACCGTTTGGGTTGCAGCTGATAAAGTACCTGTTTTAGTTTGATCGTAGAAACCAAACAGGCTAGTGGTAATAGCTGCGTCTCCATAAGGCATAATTGGGTACAGATACTGACCTTGGCTGTTGGTTTTTGTAGTATTGGCAAAACCAGCTAATGTAACGGTTGCACCAGCCAATAAATTATCTTTTTCATCGGAAACTGTTCCTGCCAAGGATGCATTCATACCGGCTGTTTTTACATAAAACAACATATTTGGAATATATGTTTGAACTTGCGATGGTAATTTACTCAACGCCACCGGGTCCGAAACATCGGTATCTTTTTCATAATACTGCATGCCATGTGAACGGTTCACATTTTCACCTTTCAAATCAGTAGCTAACAAAGAAATGCTCTGTCCATAATCATTTGTAGCCGGTCTTTGGATTGCAACCACTATATTTTTATCGCCATTATATAAATAAGGCTTTTCAAACGGGATATACAATTGAATATAGTTACTATTGGTAAATTCAAAGGTTAAGTTTGAATTAAATACTGGCACCATGGTACTGGTTGAAAGAAATCCACCATCCAAATTATTCAAAGCAGTTTCGCCAATAAATATATTTACGGGGTCTGTACTTTTGCGGTAGTTTGAATAATAAATGGATATACCACTGATTTCACCTCGTACATTCAACGAATCTTTGTTATAAATAACCTCAGCATAATTCCCATAGTATCCGGCCAGCGTAGATTGATCGTTCAAATTGCTTTCCGGTGATCCTTGCATCACATATTCAATACCCTCTTTAATAACTACCAGACTACGAACAATTGATTTATTATTCAAAAGATCCTGATCTGCTGAATAATCAACAGTAGCATAAACAGTGCCTGTTTCTATTGTGGTAAAAGTTGTTGTAAATTCAAACTGATGCTCATTGGCCAACGTGATAGCCTCACCTGATTGACTTGCTATCTCAGTAGATACCCCATTAATCTCTTTCCAAAGTTTTACTGAATAATCAGTAGCCAATAAAGTACCTTTACCTAAATTCCGAACGTTCACGGTATAATTAACCGGAACATTTATTTGAGGATCGGAAGGTCCGTTAAAAGATTTGATGGCTAAGTCGGATTGATTGAAATAGCGTTCTACACCACGAATAAAATCAATGGAACCACCCTGACACTTGAAGCCCAAATAATAGGCCCCCGCCGGTTTTACATTTTTTAAGGTAGCTTTATAATTAGTGGCATAAGGCATTCCGTAGCTTACGGTATGAGCCACTTTCCAAGGACCGTTTGGAGTTGGTGCATATAAAATAGTACATGTTCCGCCAAAGAAACCGGCACTGTAAATAAATTCTAAGGTATCAGTAGCTTTAATGTCTAATTTTGGAGTTACCAATGTATCGTTGCCAATACTAACCTGCCATTTACCTTCCCAATTATTACGGTCGTTATACCATATAAATAAGCGGCTCGTTCCACCGGAAACTTTGCTAATCCAGCCATCGGGCGGGTATTGTTCCCCTTCAAAACCTTCCACAAAATATCCCATGCGGTAAATTTCATGTTCCTTGATTGTTTGTTTATCCGATGTGTAGGTTCCGTAATCAGCAGGAACTTCAGCACGAATTGTATAAGTTCCGACTTCAGATGGTGTCCAGTCAAGAGAAACTTTAGCACTTTCATCATATTTTAAAACCGTTGAGGAAACACTTCCAATTTCAAGATCATCGGCAAAAAAAGTTACCATGGGTGAACTATTTTCCAATCCACGGCTTTGCACAGTTGCTGCTAATTGAATGGTTTCAGTTTCCCAACTATAGGGCTTACTAAATTCTATACCAGACACTTTAAAATCGATAGCTTCATTTTTAACACAGCTAACACTGGCTAAAAAATTATTAACGCCGGAATTTACATCAAAGCCCGGTATAATTATGGTAACAGCTCCCTCAGGATTTGTTCCTTCGATAACCAAACCAGGAATTTCCTGGGTAAATACTCCTTCATCGCCATTCAGCGATTCCCATTCTCCTAAATGTGGAGCATCTGTTGTACTTCCATTAAAAAAACGGAATGCATAAGCACCCGTCATATAAGTGTTTTGAAATTCTAAACGAATTCTCGAACCTGCAGTTCCCGGAAAGAACGTTACCGTATCATCGGAATATGACACATACACATCGCCCAAACCACCGTGGTCAGTGAAAGTTCCGCTGCAAGTTGTATAAACAACATGGGTGTTGGGTTCAGCATTATAAATTGTACCATAATTTTCAACTGTAGATGAATAACTATTATTGGTAGTGTATTCATCGGCTGCAAATACAGATTCAACCTCAATAGTATATACGCCTTTAACCGATAAATCGGCAACTTCGTGAAAAGTATAGATTATTTCAGCTCCTGAAGTTATCGCTTTTCCATCTTCAAGTTCGGACCATACACCCCCATTAACCCTAAACCGCATTTGATAACTGGTAATGGCAATGTTTTGAGTGCCATGGTTCTGTAATTTAACGATAACACCTTCATTATCGTTAAGGTTTTCACCATTTACCGGAGCAACAATTTCAGTAACAGCTATATCGTTGCCTTTGGCAGGGCCAAACAAAGCAAAATTAAGATTGTATAACCCAACATCCACACCTTTTATTTTAACCCAATAATCGGTCATATCGGTCCAATCATAAATTGTTTGATATCCTCCACCCGGATTTTTAAATTCCGCTTGGCTACCAATAGCATTTCCATAATTCTGAAATAAATTAGCCGCCCAAAAACCCGGTTGGCTGTAAGCGTTTTCAGTTTCAATATCGGTAACGGGTTGAATACATACCCAATACTTACCTGCAGGTAACGAAATGCTTTGGTTAAGTTCTACTGTTACATCGTATATACTTGCATTAATTTCATAACTTTCGTAATGATTATTAATATTGTTGGTTGACTCTAAAAAAACGGTACCGGGTTTTCCTGCGTTGTTATTATAAACTATCACCGAATAGGAAGCAATGTTTTCGATAGGTAGTGGAGAATAAAAAGTACTCCTTGCATACTTCACCTCCCAGGTTTGTCCTTCAGGTACCGTTAAATCGTCGGCTGCAAAGGAATTGAATTGATCGAATGCTGCATAAGTATAACTCACATTTACTATGGTCCCATCAAGGCTTATGGCACTCATCTGATTGTAAATATAGGGTCCAATAACCATGGCATCGTTCTGCATTGGAGCCAGTGTTTTAATACCTTGGGTTTCCTCTATTTGAAAAGGAATTTTACCTTCTGGCAATTCCTTTGTTTGTGCATGCAATCCTTGAAAAAAGGCTGCTAACAGCAAAACGGTAAGAATTTTAAAAATTAATTTTCTCATTTTCGATTTGTATTTGTTTAATTCATAACTAGCTTAAATTTTAAAGTTTAAATTTCTGGTTAATAATAGGTCTTGACAAAATAAAAGGATATACATGGTAAATACAGTCGTTAATAGAACCTATATTTTGTATATACAAGGATGGCTAAGTAATTAGCAATCTTTCTATTAACATTCACGTAAAGCATGAGGAATTTTGCAACTATTCAATCCGATAAATTCAATTCAACTGTATAAATCCCACAGATTATCTTCAATGAATGCTTTGGTAAGTTCAATGATTTAACCCGGATTATTCTTGAATAATCCTGACGATAAAGCTATTCCTCAAAAATGGGAAAATAAAAATTCTCTTTTTTGGGTATAGCTAAATCGGGGTTTCCCGCTTTGCGACCCAATACCCATCGCACATTCACATCTTTCGCTATGCTCAGGTATGAATAAAGCGGATTAATCAAATGAAGCAGTTAAAAAAACACCGTTTTAAAGTGCAAAAAAAAACACTGCATACTAAATACAGTGCTTTTTAAATTACTACAACTACTACTACTGTTTGAGAAACTTTTCTACTTGTTGTCCAAAACGGGTTTCTATTTTCACAAAATACATAGCGTTTGGATAATTTGATATATCGTGAACCAATGTTCCGTTGCTATTGGTAAGTTCTTCAATAATTTGTCCGGTAACAGAAAGAATCTCCACGGCACTACCTTTTTCGCTGGAAATGGTTATGTTATTAACAGCTGGATTTGGATATACCAAAATCAGATTATTACTCCTATCTGAAATTCCAATATAGGGCAATGTTGTAAAAACCAAAGTGTCTTTAGGAATGGATTGGCCATCCAACGTGGTGAAGTTTTTTGACAATACAAAATATTTGGTATTGGTATTCCATCCATAAGTTGGGGTTAGCGTTATTTGAGTGGATTCGGAATTTATAGTTGCTGAAAAAGGTACTGATGTTCCGGTAACGGTTCCTTGTTTTAAAACCAAGTGATCCTGAATTTTAGTAATTTCTCGTCCTTCCATGTTAAACAATGTCCGGTTCGAGTTTATTAAAACCATAAGGCCCGAAGTATCAACATTTGTTGCTTCGTTGTTTATATTGTAAGTAAATTCAGGTTGCACCTCAATATAGGATAGTTTTACATTTTCCGATTGAACAATTTCACGGTTTCCTTTTTGGATATAAAAGTTCAAAATCAAATCCTGTAAACTACCTTCTTCCAGAGGATAATCTTTAATATTGCCTGAAAAATTAAAAGTTTGCTCCTCTCCTAGTGTTAACTTTTGAATTTCAATTCCTTCAGGGCTTGGCAAAAAACCATAAGCCGGATGAAAATATTCATATCCATCTTCCAAATCAAAATGACATAAGGTTTGTACTGCAATTCCACGCAAATAAAATAATTCATCCATAGTTTTCATGGGTAATATTTTTACTGTAGAAAAAATGCTGTCACCTCTTAAGTATCCACTAACGGTTAATTTAATATCGGAAACAACCCCTAAATAATCCTCGTATGCAATGGGTGTAAAAACCTTAGGGTCTTTTGAAATACCATTTACAAACAAACTTGGAAATCCATTAGCATTATAAAAATCACTCATCATATATTTATTTCCTGGAATATATTTCAAATCAGCAAAAGCACCATCATTTCCCAGATATTTAGTCAATGTATAGGTACCTTTGTTCAAACTCAAAGTATTATCAACTACTGCATTGGCTTCGGGACAAGGAGGACAATAGGCGCTGGTAAACATTTCAACCATATTTTTCTTAACAATTCCATCCACCACTGTTACATTCATTGAAGCCGTATTGTTGGCTGTAAAAGAATTGGTTGAACCATTTATTTTGGTTATAGTAAGGATCACCGTGTAATCACCAGCAGTATTAAAATCATGAGCAACCGGGTAGCTTATTGACTCGAAAGCACCCACCGGAATTGATAAACCATTCACCACCTTTGATTCGCTTGTAAAGTCACCCACGCTATAAAATAGTTCGAGGCTGGTAATAGGGGCAACTCCCATATTAAGTACCAAAGCGCTAATGGGTGTTGCTTCTTTACTAATATAGGTTAACATGTCAATATTTTGGATACTAATATCGTTTGAATTGCAAGCTGTACCTAAATTGTAAACAGAAATACTGTCACCAAAATTGGCTGTTGAGCTTTGAGTAATTAATGTGCCATTGAAATAAACTATATAGCTTCCGGGAGTAAAACCTCCGCTAAGTCCATCGCCATAAGTATCGTAGAGTGTCCAATAATAACATTGTTCCGATGCTAATTGAATAGTATCGCGATAAGTAGTTAAATCGGCAAAGGAATTACTTGTTTGAATGGTTGCATTAAAGTTATCGGATAAAACCCATTGGGTTTCTTCGGAGTTATTATCGGTAGTTACTTCAATCACCAATTCGTTTTGCGAAAAAACGGTTAGTTGAAATGCAACTATTGCAATTGCTGTACATAATAAATATCCTTTCATAAAAATCTATTTTAGTTTTAAAGAGTCACCAAAATTCGAATTTTCATCCATTGATGCAAAAGAACAGTTCCATACATACCATATACTATCATAAAAGAATGATATACTCTGTATATACAATTTAAGTAACCTACTGATTGAATGAGTTTTATTTGATTGGTAAGAATTGGAAATTTAATATCCAGCACCCCAAAAATTAACTTAACCCTTTAAAACCATTGCTTCCGTCGGAAAAGCAATACCCCTATAATAATTAATCCGGAGGACAATACCAGTATAGCAGGTAAGGCCCAAACCGAGTTTTCCATAAGGTTTGGAACGTTCATTCCAAAAAGACTGGCAACTAAAGTCGGTATCATTAATATGATTGAAATGAGAGCCAATTTTTTCATTACCACGTTCAGGTTATTTGATATTAGGGAAGCAAAAGCATCCATCATACCGCTTTGGATATCGGCATAAATTTGAGCCATTTCCAATGCTTGCTTATTTTCAATAATAGCGTCTTCCAGCAAGTCTTCATTTATTTCTGTGGTAATTTTTTTTGAATTCCGCAGTTTGGCTAATACTATCTCATTCGATTTTATAGAGGTGATAAAGTAAACCAAACATTTTTCCATTTTCAACAGTTTCCGCAGCTCACTGCTTTTAACAGATTCCTCAATTTCTTGCTCAATTAAGGTAGTTTGCTGGTTAATTTGTTTCAGGTATTTAAGATAGATTCCACCTGACCTTAAAAATAGCCTCAAAATAAAATTAAATACATCGGTAATTTGCTGATAATGCTCCCTAAATGGAGTTGCTTGTTTAAAAGGAAGAATTTCATTGTCTTGATTGCATATTGTTAAGGTAAAATCTTCGGCAACAAATATTCCCAACGGAACTGTAAAATAGGGCACTCCATTGTTTGACGATTCTACCGGGATGCGCATAATTACTAGGGTCCAAAAATCGTCGAACTCAACACGGGGACGTTCATCAGCATCTAAAACGTCCTGTACAATATCAGCAGGTACCTGAAAATCGGTAATAATTCGTTCAATTTCTTGTGGATTTGGCTGCGTAACGTTTATCCAGCAACCTTTTTCAACGCCGGGGATTTCAATGTATCCACCAAATGTTTTGAATATTTTAATCATTGGTATATGCTCCTTACTTTTTATTAGCAAGGAAGCGGTGAGCCCCTTACTAAGTTATTATACTATTAACCAACTTCGTTCCGGGCCTTCGTCCATGATTATATTTTTTAAAATGTTTTACAAAAATAGACTTTTATAATGGATGCAACAATAGAATTTTTTTGAAATACGTAACAAAAAAAAGGCTACCTCCGAAGAAGCAGCCTTTAAATTTTTCAATTATACAAACAGGTTATTCAATAACCAACCGTTGGCTTATTTTGCCCATTTCATTAGTTACTGATACAACATATATTCCTTTAGTTAAAATAGAAACATCTACCTTATCAGAAGTTGTGAGAATAACTTTCGATAATACCAACTGACCGGTAATGTCAAAAATTTCCATTTTCGAATCTACTGAACCTACAATGGTAATGAAGTTGGTAGCTGGGTTCGGGTAAATATTGAATGAACCTGCTTCAACAGAACCAACACCGTTAGGATCAACAGTTATTGAAAATGTTTGAGTAGCATAATTGTATTTACCAATAGCTAAAATAGATACCGGGTAAATACCAGTTGCATCTGGAGTACCTGTTAAAGTAGCTGTTCCATCACCATTATTGGTTAAAGTGGCCCAAGCGGGTACGTCAGCATTAACAAGTAACGCATCGTCGCCAGTGTAAGCAACTACTACATTGTAAGTATAAATCTCATCAACATTACCACTGATAACAGGTTCTGAAGTAAATACAGGAACTGCCATAACAGTAATTAGGTAACTAACTGAAGTTTCATAAGTTCCATCGGTAGCAACTAAGTTAACCACATATTCACCGGTAACAGTAGTTCCAGCAATAGTAGCTGTTTTGTCGCCATTGTCGGTTAATGTTAACCAGGTTGGAAAATCGGTACCTGCTGAAATGGTCAATGTTTCAACACCTTCGTACGAAACAGTAGCAGTTGCACTGTAAGCAGCGCCTTCGTTAATCATGGCATCGGTAATGGCAGCAAAAGTTGGCATTGCACCTACAGTTAACGTATAAACTTGTTCTGTAGTAACATCACCTTCAGCAATTACGGTAATAGTAAAATCGCCTACTGCATCCGGTGTTCCTGAAACGGTAGCAGTATTGTCACCATTATCGGTTACAGTTAACCAGCTTGGGTTTGCTGTTCCACCGGTAATAACAGCTGCACTTTCACCATTGTAAGTAACTTCAGCTGTATAAGAATACAATTCATTTATTAAAGTAAGCGAATCCGATTCTGAAACGAATTCAGGAATTGCATTAACCTTAAGATTGAAATTTTGCTCTGCACTGTATTTTCCATCGGTAACCATTAAACCAATAGAATACATACCGGCAACTGCAGTTCCACTCAATGAATAAGTGGTATCAGTTAACGCACTCAAGGTCATCCATTCAGGAAGATTATTTCCCATAACTTCGAATGTGGTAATACTTTGGTATGCTACTTCGATGGTATAGTTGTAATTTTCCATTTCGTTGATTGAAACGATTGGCTCTGATTCAAATACAGGAGCACCAGGATTTGAGAAGTGCCATATTGCTAAAGGCATTTGATAACTGTTTACTGAACCACCATATTGAACCACGATACTATCACTATGTATTTGGTTTGTTGTGTTTTGACCGTACAAAAACCTGGATTTAGTATTTGCCATGGTATGGAAATATGGATACTTCGAAATAGTAGCGGTACTATCCTTAATAATCATCAGTACGATATTGTCCGTTCCATTGTAAGCAAAGGGTACATCTAAAGGAATGTACATGGAAAGATTGTTTCCTTGTTGGAAATTCATTTTTCCGTTGTAAACCTCTGTAAAGCTAATTGAATCGGTTTCAATCCAGGTTGCTGTGTATAAACTAACCGCTGTATCAACCAAGAAAGAATCAACCATGGTAGCCATATAAATGTGTACAGGCACCGTATCAACAGCTGGATAAGAAAAATTATAGGTAAATTCAATACCATTCAAATCGCCATACAATCCTATTTCAGAAGGATAATATACCATTTCGGAAATGGAACTTTTTCTGTTTATTTGAACAACGCTGCTAGTGGTTGAACCATTGTCAATGCCTCCGGCTACATAATTATCGGTAATAATAATTTCAATAGTTTTTGATCTATTATTATCAATTCGTGTTTCACCTACAAGCACAATATTTGCATAGATTGAAACAGTATCCAAAGTTTGGAATGTATATGGTACCACAATTGCTGCATTTTCCATCGAAGCGATATCTACACCATTTACTACCGTATAAACAGTATCAACTCCAGTAACCTCAATAGTATAATCACTTCCCAAAATTGCAGTTGTTCCCAGATTGTTTACTGAAACATTCAGTTTGGTTTCAATTCCAGCTTTCACATAACTTTGAGCAGTTATTCCGGTTGTGTACAAATCTTTTTCGAAATAGTACAACTTAGCACCTCTAACATTATCAATATAAGAAGTTGAATAAGAGTTAGCTCCTAAATTGGTGAAAGCAAAATAATAAACATCACCGGCATACATGCTTAAATCGAATTCATAAGGTGATATTCCATAAACACCAGTTGGACGAACAGCTAAACCTAAAGTATCCCATGGTCCTTCAATTGATTTTGACATTAAAACCTGAATTGCTTTTGAATCACCATTTCCTGCAGCGTACGCATCAAAATAAAGCTTATCAACCACACCAATTTCAGTTAATGGGGTAACAACCGTATCGTTAAACAGAATGTTTAATGAGTTTTTACCGTGGGTTGAATTGTAATACTCCGAAACTTTAGCCGTGTTTAATTTTGAAACCCATGCCAATGGTAATGAAAGAGAGCCTTCAAAACTTTCAAGCAAAGCTCCTTGATTGTAAACTTTCACAGTTGTTTCCAATGAATTATCATCATTCGTAGCTTGTCCATCATTTTGAATCAATACTTTTACTGTTGTATTAGCCGATGCCAAAGTAGGAATCCAGTTAAAATGAAGTGAATCGATAACACCTGGAATCAAATTTTTGGTCATTTGGGTTTCAACAACTTCACCATTAACCACTAAATAAACGGCACGTGATGTAGTATCAGCTCCAGCGTTGGTAACAACAGCAAGAACATCAACGGGTTTACCAACCTGATTATAAACCAAAGGATCACCAACCGTTAAATTCAAAGTTGAGAATTCAATAGCATTTGGAGTAACACAGTTTACATTGGCTTCCCATCCCGGATAACCCCATGCACCTTCTACTTTAACAACAACAGTGATTGCTCCATCGGCATTACGTGCTTGCACATAAGTTGGGAATACACCACTGTAACGAACTAATTCAAATAATTTTGGAGCATCGGTGGTTTTGCCATCATAGAAATCCCAATTTTGGATATCGCCTTCAGCATTCATAAAAGTAAAATCTAAAGCTACTCGGGAACCAACAGTCCCGGGAAGGAATGTAATGGTATCTGATGAAGCATCGGTATAGTTTCCAAGTACGCTTCCATCATCAACAAATATTCCGTCGCAAGCTGTTACTATGGTATCAGTTCCCATAATATACAATTCACCATAGTTTCTAGCTTCACCATAAGCGATATCGTTAGCTGGGTTTGCATCGCCAGTTAACATTACCGCAGTTTTTACACTATAGGTAGTAATTGCCGATAAATCAACTTTTTGAGTAAAAGTATATTCTAAAATTTCTTTCTCACCAATGTTAGCGCCTGTTACCGATTCAGTGGAAGTACCTATTTGAGTAAGAACACCATCAACGGTAGCACTTACTTGGTACATTACATTAAAATTAGTTTGTGTTAATAAACCCACATTTTGAATGGCTACTTTAACATCACTCAATGCCTTAAGTTCACCACTTTTTGGAGCTAAAATTGTTTTTAGGGTTAAATCATTATCATCCGGAGGGCCAACCAGGCCAAATGCCAAATTGGTGTACATACCATTGTTGTTGTATTCATCATTTTTGGTTGACCAATCAAGGTAAACTTTAGGAAACCCACTGATATCTTTCTGTTTAGCGGGATTGCCCATTGCAGAAACATCGCTCAAAGTCAACCATTGTCCTGAAACCCATTGACCATTTCCAACTACTGATAACCAATATGTTCCAGAAGTTAATTCAGCAGCATAAGGAAATTCAATAGTAATTCGCGTTACTTCAAATTCCAATTCTACGGCTTCAAAAACTTCAATGTTAAATGATTCTACGGCTGTAGTACTTGGTATTCCAGCATTATCGGAATAAATATCAACTTTAAAACCACTGAAATAATAAGGAGAACGATTAAAAATAACCGTTGCACCATAAACATCCATTCCTTCAGCAGGAACCGTAAAATCATCTGCTGAATAATAGATTCCAGTTCCCATTGGAGCGGAGCCTCCATTGTAACTAAAGTAACCAGTTTCGTTATTCACTATATTACCCAATTGCGAATAAATTAACTTTCCACCTTTGCTTTGCGCCTGAGCCCATGTAAAGCTTAATAGCAATGCAATTAAAATTGTAAACACTTTTCTCATAATTTCAAAATTTAGTTAATAATAAAACCTAATAATATATATGTAAAAAATATATCCACTTTGTTAACTTGATTTTGAGTTGGACTTTTTCGATTTTTTATTTTCGTTTTTTTTATCCAACTCTTTTAGCATTTTCTTTAATGCTTCGGTAACTTCAATATTCTGTTGAATTTGCCGTTTAATTGCTTCATCATTCATATCATTGTAGCTTGCCATATTTATTTTTTTCGATTACAAAAATCTTTAATTAAATTTTTTAGCCCTAACTATTGACCTACACTATAAAACTACAATGGAGAAATTGCTATATACAGTTTATATACACAATATATATATTGCTGTATTTCAAGACTTTAATATTGAAATAATGGGTTCTAAGAAGTTATACCATAAGGTTCATATTAAAAAACAGCCACAAGGAAGGATGATGCAATCAAGAAAATATCCAATAACAAAAATTCTTGAGGTAAAAACATTACTGTCAGGACAACAGGTTTATTAAAGGATTTTGGTATAATTCACCTATTTATAATCTGAATTTGGGTGATGCACAAGAGTGGTTACTCAATAGAAGTTAAGAAGTCGTAGAGGGATATGTCGTTGTTGGTAATATTGAGTTTTTTACGGAGCCTTGAACGGGCAATGGTAATGCTGTGTACCGATTGAAAGGTAATGTTCGAAATTTCTTTGGTTGACATATTTAAACGCATAAAAGCACACAATTTTTTCTCATTTAGCGATAGATCGGGGAAACGCTCTTGTAACTTTTTATAAAAATCCTCATGTACATTTTGAAACCGCACTTCAAACTCCGACCATACATCTTTATCAACATTCCCCAAGAGCTCATTAATCACATTTTGCAACGGTTTCTTGTTTTCTTCTTTAAGGTTCCCTTTAATATCGAGTAACCGATGTGAGATAGAACTTATCAGTTCGTTCTTTTTCAATAAGTACATCACATTGGTAGTTAGCTCCTTATTTTTATATTCCAAATCACTTTCCAATTTTTCATTTACAAGAGCCAAGGTTTGTCGCTGTAATTTAATGCGCCGGATTTTGCTTTGGCCTAAAAAATAAAGAAGTGTAAACACCATAAGTAAGGTAATTAAGATACCGAATAGGGTAATATTTCTAAAAATTCGTTGTTGTTTTTGTAATTCCAACTCCTTTTGTAACTTATCAAAGTTGTATTGCATTTCAAGCATGATGGCCGTTCTGGAACCTTCTTGCAAATTTAAGCTATCGGAAAGCACTTTAAAAATCAAGTGCATTTCATAGGCTTTCTTATAATCACCATTCTTAGCATTTTCTTTAATTAACGCCTCCGAAATATTGTGTTGTAATTCCAAGTAGTTATTATCAAAAGCTAATTTATAAGCCAAATTATAATATTCAAGGGCTTTGGAATTTTCACCCCGCAAGCTATAACAAGCCGCCATATATGTATAGGTAAGTGTAATTCCTTGCCAATCGTTTAGTTTCTTTCGTAGCTCAAGCGATTTATTATAAAACGAAAGAGCAATGTCGTATTCTTCTTTTTCAATATACACATTTCCAATGTTGTTATAAACATAAGGCAGTGCTTCTGAATTTTTGGTTTTCTCAGAAATACTGATGGCTTTATTATAATACTCCAATGCTATATCGTATTTTTTTTGATTATGAAAGGTAATACCCAAATTGTTATACAAACGTCCAATAGGTATTTTTACCGGTGAAGCATTATCCGATTCTGTCAAATCAGTTACTATTTTAAGTGCTTTAAAATAATACTCCTGCGACTTATCGTTATTAGTAAGCTTATCAAAAATCAAGGCTACATTAAAATATGAGGTAATTAACTGTTCTAATTTATTTGTCGTCTCATAATATTTTAATACCTCAAAATAATAAATCATCGCCCTATTGTAATTGCCCAATGCAAAAAACGTACTACCTAAATTTTGATTCGCCCGGGCAATCAAATCCACTCCACCTGCTTGTTGGGCAATTTTAAGTGCATTGTCAGCATATATCATAGCACTGTCAACCTTGTGTATATCATACATGGTTGATAATTTAATGCATAAATTAACTCTTACAGAATCATTCGTAGCTGATTTGAGTTGATTTTTTAAACTATCAATTGTGATTTGTGAATGAGCTGTTGCCGACAAAAAAGGGATTAACAATAACAAGGAAATAATAAAGTGCTTTTTATGAGCTATACTATTAGGCATATAAATTCCAAATTTGAGGGTACTTGCTATAGTAATAAAAGCCTAAAGTACTAACAAAAATGTTAAATCCAAAATACAACTTCCGATTGTCAATATGGTTGGGTAATACCGGTAATTATTAGTGAAGTTTCTATATGAAGAAATTAATAAAATGTTGAATAGTTACAAAAATAGCCACCTTAACCCGTTTCACTAATCCGTTTCAAACGATCATAGTCAATAATTTGAAACTTTTTTCCGTCAATATGAATCAATCCTTCGTCTTTGAATTTTTTAAGCATCCGAACTACCGTTTCAGGGCTTATGCCCGATAATTCAGCCAAGTCTTTACGTGAAAGATTCAAATCAAATTCCGAAGCTTTAAATATTCGATCGGCTAAACAAAGCAATATGTCTGCCAAACGGCCATACGATTGTTTATGCGTTAAGCAAAAGAACCGTCCATTTATTTGTACACTATTCGAAATTAAAATATCAATTACTTCCTTAGCAAATTTTGAATTCTGGAGCAATAACTGCTTGAAATAATTTATATCAATTTGTTTTATTTCCGAATCAAGATAAGCCATAGCCGAATACTGAAAATTATTATTTTCATTGCTCACCGATGATAACCCAAGTATATTTCCGGGTGGAATAATTTTCAACACCAACAAGTTTTGCCCGTTTTCTAAATAAACTTTAGCCAGCCCTTTCTCAATATATAAAATGTGTGAAGCAAAACCTCCCTGCTTGCATATAATCTCCCCTTTTTTATAGTTAATTACTACCGATTTAGCTTCTAACATCCGTTGTTCTTCTGGAGTTAGTTTTTCAAAACAAGCACAATGGTGAGAGCTTATAGTGCATCCCATGAATTGATCCGACATAACTAATTACAAATAAATTTATGCAAATATACAATAAAAACAGGTCATTTCTTGATCTGGATCAGCTTTCCATAGTGTCATAAAGCAGCCCGAAGGTGTATCTATGATACGAATAATTCTTTTGTTGCGAAAAACAAAACATGAATCTTTGATACCAGAATTAAAACGATAAAACACAACTATGAAAAGACCAATAATGCCCCTTTTATTCGCATTCTGTTTTGCTTTATTTATTGGGTTGAATAGCTGCACCCATACTCCATTAGTTACTGAACTACCAAAAAGCCCGGTAGCATCATGCGAAGGCTGTCATACTAATTATGCTCATCTTCAAGAAGTTTATACACCCGATACTGCGGCTCCTGCTGGAGGCTGTGGAGGTGAAGCTCCCCATTATGAGCCTTACGACAGGGTTTACATGGGCGGCGATGGATTTGAGGCTTATAAAACATCAGGTCATTATGCTATGGGTTGTGTTGCATGCCATAATGGAACCGATAAAACCGCCGATAAACAATTGGCTCATTCCGGCAATTTTATTTCGCACCCTTCGGCCCATGCCGATACTAAGTGAGCTAGCTGCCATCAAAGCATTGTTGATAACTTTAAAACCAGCATCCATAATGGAACAGGTCAGAAACGTAAAGTAACCATCCGTAGCGGATTGAATGGGCCTGAAAATTTTGATAAACTTCCGCAACACCAAATTGAAGGCTATACCAATAACTGTGCTACTTGTCACGGAACCTGCGGCAATTGCCATATTGTGCGCCCGGCTATTGGCGGCGGGGGCTTATCGAATGGTCATAACTTTAATAAAACACCCGACATGATTAATGTTTGTGTTACCTGTCACGTTTCACGCGGTGGTCATGCCTATTTAGGAGTTGCCTCAGGAACTAAACCCGATGTACATTTAACAACAAAAAGTTTTACCTGTTTGGATTGTCATAACGGAGCAGAATTGCATGGCGACGGTATGAAAGTGGAACAGCGTTATGCTTATTCAAAATTACCAACCTGTGCCGATTGTCACACGGGAATCAATACCAAAAATATTTATCATTCAGTGCATTACGCTGATTTTAATTGTCAGGTTTGCCATTCGCAAAACTATAACAACTGTGGTAGTTGCCATATTCATGGCGAAGGGGCACGGGTTCCCTCCTATTTAGGATTTAAAATTGCCGTTAATCCATTACCCGATATAAAAAACGGTTACGACTTTACTCTGGTTCGCCGAACTTTGGCTGCACCAGATAATTGGGAGGTTTATGGAGTGGATGAATATGCCAATTTCGATGCTTTTCCAACCTACAATTACACCTCGCCTCACAACTTGTTGCGTTGGACTACCCGCACTCAGGTTGAAACAGGGACTACCTGCTCTTCAAATTGCCATATCAGGAATGAAGGTGGGGTATTTATTAACAAAGATTTATTCCTGTTCCAAAATGACTTATTGGATTGGGAAAAAAATGCCACTACTCCTATTACAGTCGATGGCAAATTGCCTGAAAGCTGGATGCAATAACTTTAAATTAATATAACCAAGTAACTTTTAATTATAACCTAAATTTCTAAAATAAAAGATGCATCTGTCAGGTAAAATGCTTATCTTTAGTTCGTTACAACAAAAACAGACATACACCCAACAGATGCAGAACAAAGATAATAAGACAA